>ERZ827168.870-NODE-870-length-45659-cov-5.833896_pt1 | contig 45659 bp, 37 predicted proteins | sample MGYA00519868_ERZ827168 | MGnify/ENA primary metagenome ERZ827168 (study PRJEB31778, sample SAMEA3449271) | human gut metagenome | biome: human gut; feature: human-associated habitat; material: faeces | place: United Kingdom | collected 2010/2012 ...
GATCTGGACGATGTGAACATGATCGGCCCTTTCCATCTGGAAGCCTACGGCGAGACCACCGTCAACTACAACCGGGACGTGGAGATCTTCCCCGTGCTGAAGGCCGTATTCGAGCGCATTTACGGCACTTCGCCCTACAAATCCCCCACGGACATGGGCGTAAACATGGCGGGCAACTGTATCATTGATGACGAGGTCTGCCGGGAAGCCGCCCATCAGGAGATCATCCGCCGCTACTTCGCGGCCCGCTGCCTGCTGGTGGAGGGTCACACGGAGCAGAGCGAAGTAGACAAGCTGAAAATGATCTATCAGAAGGCGGGGCTGAACCCGGAAATGCGTCCTGTGATCGCCGCTGCCCGTCAGCGGGCCGATGAGACCAGCGCCCCCGCGCTGGCGCTGGAGTTGCCGGACGGCACTATTGTCACCGGCAAGACCTCCAGCCTGCTGGGGCCGTCCGCCGCAGTGCTTCTGAATGCGCTGAAAAAACTGGCCGGCATCAACAAGAAGATCCGTCTGATCTCCCCCACCGTCATCAGTCCGCTTCGGTCCCTCAAGTGCGACTATTTGGGCAACCACAATCCCCGGCTGCACAGCGACGAAGTGCTGGTGGCGTTGTCCATCTGCGCCGCCACCAACGAGACCGCCGCGCTGGCCATGCAGCAGCTTCCCCTGCTGGCGGGCTGCGAGGCGCACTCCACCGTCATTCTGCCGCAGGTGGACAGCAACATTTTCCGCCGCCTGAAGGTGAATGTCACCTGCGACGCCAAATACCAAAGTCACAAGCTCTACCACAAGAAATAAGCTTTTTGCCCCTCCGGCTGTTTTCCCATGGCCGGAGGGGCTTTGCAATGTTCCTTTTCCCTTTTTCAAAAAAATTTTCGGATGCTCGTTTTATGCTTGACCTTTCCAAAAGCCTTTATGATGACTGGCAACGTCGTCGGAAGACGGCTCACAATGAATGGGTCGTATGGCTCAGTTGGTAGCGCAAGGGCTGCGGCAAAAAAAGGCGCCCTCGAGTGCCAGACGATGGAATGCAGCCTGTTCGGGCAGAAAACGGCCTCCGTCTGCCCGGTATACGGCGAGAACGGCTGCAGGATCGCTGCAGTTCTGCTTTCTGCGGCGGTCTTTGTTTGCGGAACAGAAATCAGAAAGCGCTCATGCCCAGGTTCTTTTGGGCGTGAGCGCTTTTGCGGCCAAAAACGGCGGGAAAGTCAGAGACGGGCTTTGGTCTCTCAGCCTTTGATGCCCTCCGAGGCGATCCCGCGGATCAGATGCTTCTGGAGAAAGAGAAACAGGATCAGCAGCGGCAGACAGGTCACGACCACGCCCGCCATCGTCAGGTTCAGCCGGTTAAAATAGGTGTCCTTCAGGGTGTTGAGACCCACGACCATGGTGAAGCGCTCCTCGCTCATGACAAAGGTGGAGGGCACCATATACGAATTCCAGCTCTGCACAAAGTTGAAGATCGTCACCGTGGCCACAATGGGCTTGGACAGGGGAAGCACAATGTGGAAAAAGCTCCGAAAGAAGCCGAGCCCGTCTACCCGCGCCGCTTCCAGAAGATCGCCGGGGAAGGAAAGATAAAACTGCCGGGACATAAAGATATACAGCGTGTTCATCATATAGGGGACGATCAGGCCGACAAGGGTATCGTTCCAGCCCAGCCGGGTGATCATGATATACTGCGGCGTCAGCAGCACCTGAAAGGGCACCATCATGGTCAGAAGGACGATCGTAAAAACGACGCTCCGGCCGGGAAACCGCAGCTTTGCCAGCGAGTAGCCTGCCGGAACGGTGATGCACAGCTGGGAGAGCAGGGTCAGGCCCGCTACGATCACCGTATTTTTCAGCCAGACGAAAACAGGATAATTCGTAAAAAGATCCTGATAGACGCTCAGCGTGAACTGATCCGGCTAAACCAGCTTTTCGACCTTGTCCAGAGGCAGGAAGGAGTTATACAGGGCGTAGAGAAGGGGAACCACAAACACCGCTCCCAGGATCAGGATCAGGAGCCGAAACAGAATTTTTGCCGTTTTGCTCATGGGTCAACGCTCCTTTCTCAATCCTGATCGCCGGAATCGGTGATCCGATTCTGGATCAGGTTAACGGCGACAATGATCAGCAGCAGTACAATGGCTACCGCGCAGCCGTAGCCGACCTTATAGTAATTGAAGCTGTTCATATAGAAATACGTCAGCAAGGTGGAGGAAGCGCCTGCCGGGGAGCCAAGTCCGCCGCCCGCGCCGCCGCAGATGGCGGCGATCTGGTCATAAACCTTGAAGGCCTGGATGATGGCGTAAACGACCACCAGATAGGTGGTAGGCTTTAGGAGGGGAAGCGTGATATAGCGGAAGGTTTTCCACTTTCCGGCCCCGTCGATGACGGCGGCTTCATAGACCTGCGCCGGAATGGTCTGAATTCCCGCCAGATAGTAGACGGTATAGAAGCCCACCATCTGCCAGATGAACAGGATGGAGATGAAGGGCATCACCAGATGAATGCTGGCATACCAGGTGACGTTTTCAACGCCAAGCCGGGAAAAGAAGACGGTCACGGCGCTGTCCTTGACAAACAGATGCATGAAGACCGTCGCCACGGCCACGCCGGAGATTGTGTAGGGGATAAAGCTGATGGTGCGGAAAACGCCGCGGCCCCGGAAGCTGCTGTTCAGGATCAGTGCCAACGCCAAAGCCAGTACTGTGACCACTGGTACGGTGACGGCGACAAACCACAGCGTATTTTTCAGCGCCAGCAGGAATTTGGGATCCTGAAACATATGGATATAGTTGTCCAGCCCCACGAAGGCCCGGGCTTTGGGTTTGAGGTAGCTGTAATCCAGAAAGCTCATGCCCACGCATTGCAGAAAAGGATATAAAAACCAGATCAGCCAACAGACCGTCGCAGGGAGGATGAAGATCCAACCGGCCGCTTTTTCATTTCTGGAAACCGCTTCCCGGAATCGTGTTTTCTGTTGCTTCGCTTTTTTTCTCATGCCCGCACGTTCCCCCAATACGCCCGCGCTGGCGCGGGTCCGTTATTTGATAGAATTCATTCCGAAATAAGAATAAACCGGCAGCGCGGGGGTTTCATTACAGAATTCTGCTATTTCTTAAGAAAATTCGCTGATTTCGCGGTGGAGAAGGCTGGAGCAGTGGGGAAAGCCTTCCTTTCAGCAGATTTTGTGAAGAAACAGCGTCATTCCATAATGAAGCCGCACGGCGAATCTGCTATAATGCATCTTGGGATGGTGCGGATCTTGTAAAACAGGAGGGGTTCCATGAAGCTGAAGACCCGGATCAAAATTTCCATGGTAGGGATCATGGCCGCCATGGTGGCGATCTATACCGCCATTATTCTCGGCTCGACGATCCAGACCTACCGCAGGGACATGGAGGACTCTCTCCGTTCCGTCGGCGAACAGAAGCTGATGACGATGGACAGCCTAATGAACACCATGGTCACCATCACGGAAAAACCCCTGTTTGACAATACCATCCTGTCCATCCTGCGAAAAAGCGCGGAGGATTACCGTCAGGCGCAGACGGGCTATCAGCAATATCTGGACTACGAAACGGTAAACGCCCGGCTGTATACCGAGATGTTTTATGAAAACGAATATGTTTATTCCATTACCCTGTTCGGGTTTCATACGGAGACCGCTTATACCAAACAGCGGAGCGGCAAGGGGCTGCTGCCCGGCGATCCCCGGGAGGCGGAATGGTATCAGCGGCTTCGGCAGACCAACGGCCGTCAGGCGCTGATCTTTCCCCTGCGGGAGGATGATCTGTATCCGGGCGAAGAGCCGGTAATTTCCGTGGGCCGGCTGCTGATGGATCCCATCGGCCAGCAGCCGCTGGGCCTGATCCGTGTGGACATTGCCGCCCGGGATCTGAAGAACATCCTGGAGGGCGATGAAGACACGCAGGTGGTGCTTCTCAGCGAGGCCGAGGAGCTGCTGTATACCTCGCTGCCGTCCGGCGAATGGCGGGAAGCGCTGGAACGCCTGCGCCCCAGCCGCGTGACGGTGTCCAGCCGGTCCCGGCAGTTCGGCTTTTCCCTGACCAGTCTGGCTCCAAAGGATCAGCTGAAGCGAAATATCCGCCGGACGCTTTTGACCATGATCCTCCTGACCGGCGCGTTCGGGGCGCTGATCCCCTTTATTACGGAACTGATCACCCGCAACAGCATGAAACCCATCAGCGAGATCAACCAGCTTATGAAGGAGGTACGCGCCGGTGACCTGTCCGTTCGGGCTAAGGTGGAGACAGGCGGTGAATTTGCCGAGGTATGCGATTCCTTCAATAAAATGATCATCAATACCGAACAGCTCATCCGTCAGGTGAAGCTGCAGGAGCGGGAAAAGATGGAGGCCGAATATCAGGCGCTTCAGGCTCAGATCTCGCCTCATTTTATGCTCAATACCCTCAACACGATCAAATGGATGGCGGTTATTCAGGGAGTCAGGACCATCGAGCAGGCGCTGAACGCATTTTCGCAGCTTCTCTCCTTTGCCGTGCGGGAAAAGAGTGAAAAGATCCCGATCCGCAAGGAACTGGACATGATGCGGTATTACACGGAGATCCTTTCCCTGCGCTATTTTGACCGGTTCCGCATCCGCTACGACGTAGACAAGGCGGCGCTGGACTGCTGCACCTTAAAATACATTCTTCAGACGCTGGTGGAAAACAGTATTTTTCACGGTCTGGACCTTGTGGAACGTTCCATTGAAATTCGCGTCCAGATCCGCCGTGAGCCGGACCGGATCGTTTATGAGGTGCAGGATAACGGCGCGGGCATGTCGCCCGCCCGGATCGAGGAGGTCCTTCATCAGAAGCACCTCAAGGGAAAGGGCATGATGAAGATCGGGCTGTATAACATTCAGCAGCGGATCCGACTGGTATTCGGTGAAGAATATGGCATATCCATTCGCAGCGAAGAAGGAGCGTATACCGTCGTGCGGGTGGAAATTCCGGTTTTGGAGGCGGAAGATGTTTCGGATAGCGATCGTTGACGATGAATCCTGTGTCCGGATGGGCCTGAAAACCATTGCGGAAAAGGAAGGACTGTATACGGTGGTGGGCGAGGCGGACAACGGCGCTTCCGCCGTCCAGATGATTATGCAAAAACAGCCGGATGCGGTATTTTTGGATATTACCATTCCCGGACTGGACGGAATGGAGGTATTGAAGGAAATTCGGCAGAGGGGCTATTCCGGGCATGTGACCATGCTGACCTGCCATGATGAATTTCGCCTGGTGCAGCAGGCGCTTCGGCTGGGGGCGGACGATTATGTGCTGAAAAATGATCTGGCAGAGGAAAGCTTTTCTCAATATCTGGAAAAGCTGAGCGCCCGGCAAACGGAGACGGCCGAAGAAAAACGACTTCTGGAGGAAGAACAGACAGCTCAGCAATACAAGGACAATTTTCTTCGAAACATTCTTCGCATGGGCTGTACGGACCGGGAAATGTTTCTGCGGGGCTGCGAGAACCATCATATTCGGTTCAAGCCGAACGGAATTTATATCCTGACCTTTTCGTTCCGGCATTGGGAAAGCCTTGTGGCCCGATACCGGGGAAGCGACCTGCATGTGTTTTTCCGGGCCGTAGACGCTATCGTCCGGGAGGTGCTGCAGAATCAGGATGAATGGGAAATGCTGTATACGGAGCCATATCTGTGCCATCTCCTATTTACCTGCTCGGGAGAGCCGAGCGCCCGGAAGCTGGAGGAGCAGCTGAATGGCATGGTCAGAAAGCTGGCTTTTCATTTCGAACGGATGCTGGAGGCAGACGCCGTGATCGTCGTATACCGAAACGCCTATCCGCCGGAGAAATTGAATCAGGGCTATGAACGAGCCTGCCAGCTTCTGGAGCAGAGCTGGTTCTATCCTGATAAAAAGCTGTTTTGGGAGGGCATACTCCATCCCCGGCAGGAGGCGGAGCTTGGTTCGCTGGCCTGCCGGCTGAAGGAAGCGGACGAGCCGGAAAAGATAGAGGCCGTCCTTCGAAAATGGCTGGCCGCACAGGGAGAAAATTTTATCGACCGCAAGGCGTTTCTGGAAACCCTTCGCGAGTCTCTGACCCGGCTGGACGAGATGTATCCGGGAGCGGCGGCGCTGGAAGGCGATGATTGCGCCAGCATTGCGGAAATGCTGCATCAGCTCTCTTCGCTGCAGCGTTCCGAAGGGGAAAAGGAATACAGCTATCTGGTAAAACAGGCGCTTCTCCTGATGAATCACGATCTTCGGGAAAAGACTTCACTGGAAGATGTGGCGGGCAGGCTGGGGATCAGCGCCGGTTATTTCAGTCATATTTTTTCCGAAGAAGTGGGCGAATCCTTTTCCCGCTACATGATCCGCCAGCGGATTGAAAAAGCGCGGAAGCTGATCCTGACCACCAATCTGAAATACTATGAAATTGCCGAACAGTGCGGCTTCAGCTCGCCGGTCCACTTCAACAATACCTTTAAGAAGCTGTGCGGCATGACCCCGAATCAATACCGAAACAGTGGAAAGCGCTGACGGCCTGCAAAATCCGTTTTTTTATAGAAATAGCAAATTTCTGTAATGAAAAGCGGCCGGTAAAGTTCTATGCTAACCTTACCAATCAACCTAAAGGAGGCTCATCTCATGGCAACCAAGAAAATCGTTTCCCTGTTTCTGGCTCTTCTGATGGCACTGGGTCTGTGCGTGACCGCCGGCGCGGAGGAGGGCGCCACCATTACCGTTGGTTTCTGGGGTTCTTCCGGCGAGGACAAGGCCATCGATGCCGCGCTGGAGGGCGTTCTGGAAGCGATTCCCGGCGTAAAGGAAGTCAAAAAGGTGCAGTATCCCAGCGCCAATGATTTCTACGAGAAGCTGCCCGGTCAGTTCGTGGCCGGTACTGCTCCCGATGTGGTCGTGGCCACCAACGAACGGCATCTGCAGCTGATCGACAACGGCGTGCTGGCGCCGCTGGACAGCTATGGCTTCGATCTGACCGGCTATGCCGAAAACGCCGTGCAGGCATGGAACTACGAAGGCGTGCAGTATGGGATCCCCATGACCGCTGCTCCCGCTCTGTTCGCCATCAATGTGGATCTGTGGAACGCTGCCGGTCTGGGCGATTACCCGACCACCATGGAAGAAGTGTATGAAGCCGCCAAGACCCTGACGAAGGACGGCGTGGTGGGTTTGTGCATTCACGACGGCTCGCTGTTCGCGACTACGCAGTATCTGAACGCGTTCGGCGGCGGTTGGAACGGCACCCATGACATCGACCGTCAGGAGAACATCGACGGTCTGGATTTTGTCTTCAAAATGTTTGACGAGGGAGTTGCCGCCGCTCCCCGCACGCTGGGGCTGGGCTGGGACGGCGAAGTTTTCGCTGCCGGCAAGGCTGCTATGACCACTGCGGGAACCTGGTATGTGAACCTGATGCGGGAATCTGCCCCGGATACGAACTATGTGTTCATTCCCTTCCCCGGCGGAAACGGCAAGACCGGCTGCACGCTTCATTCCTATGGTGCGGCTGTGATCGCGGACGGCGAGAATGAAGATCTGGCTGCGCAGGTGGCCTATTATATGGCCCGTCAGGAGTCTCAGGAGAAGCGTGCGGAGCTCATGGGCGACCGTCCCTGCATGGAAGCGGCGCTGCCGGTATTCCAGGCTGCCAATCCCGCACTGGCCGTGATCGACGAATACATTGCCGAAGCCAAGGGCTTCAATTATCCGGGTGATCAGGCGTTTACTACCGATCTGGTAAACGCTCTGCAGGCCCATATTCACGCTGGCGACACGACCAGCGCCGCGGATGTGCTGAAAACGCTGGCGGCCACTTACGGAAAGTAAGAAGCTGTTCTGATCCAATCGTTACAAAAGGAAAGAAAAAGCCTCCTGTCACAGAACCGGCTCTGTGGCAGGAGGCTCTCTTTGGAAAGACGGGCATTTGCGTAAAACGAAAAGGAGAAAGAGCGGTCGCACTGACCGATGATATAAACTGCAGGGGAGGATTTCCTACGATCGAGGATGCCTTTGCTCGTCTGAGAGAGTGTCCGGCAGGGGAAGCCGACGATACACGATGGAATCGTAAGCAGAGTCGCATATGGGCTTGACTTCCTAAAACCCCCGGCAGAGGGCATCACTTCCTGCACTTTCACAATGGAATGCTTTAGTCTGTCTTTGGGGCTGAACAGAACGGATCACGTCTTTACGAAGAAAATGCCAAAATGGGATTTTTATGCTTGACTTTTCCAAAAGCCTGTGTTATGATTAATGACGTCGTCGGAAGACGGTGTACAACGAATGGTCGCATGGCTCAGTTGGTAGAGCACATCGTTCACATCGATGGGGTCACAGGTTCGAGTCCTGTTGCGACCACCATGAAAACCCTTGATTTTCAAGGGTTTTTTCGTTTTCTCCAGGGGCAAATACCCCAACCGTACCCCAACCGCCTTTTCGTACCCGTTTCGCTGAACGGTTTTGTACGATAAGGTGCGTTTTTTATTTCGGTTGATCGTTATTGCAAGTGTATTTGCCACTGGAAAAGTATATCGCGATCTTTCCTGCGGTTTTTTATGTCTGTCCATACCCCAACCGATCAGAGTGCTTCATAGAATGCCTGCATCCGGTTGGCGCTGTCCCGGCGCATGGTTTCGGTCACGTGGGCGTATTTATCCAGCGTGAACGCCGCGGTGAAATGCCCCATGTTCTCCTGCACCGTTTTCACATCATCGCCGGCCCGCAGAGATGAAACCGCATACGTGTGTCTCAAATCGTGGAAACGGTGATGCTCCAGCCCCGCCTTCTTCAGAATGTTCTGAAAGAATTTGTGGACGTTAGACTGGGAATAGTGCTTCCCATTGGGATAGGTGAACACCAGATCCGGGAACCCCAGATCATCCCACAGATCGCCTGCTGCCTTCTTCTGCTGCTCCTGCCGCTTTTTGTGTTCGCGCAGGGTCTCCATCACGAAGGGCGCGGGAGCCAGCGTCCTGGGCTTTCCGTTTTTCAGGGTATCGAATCGGAAATTCTTTTCGATCCCCCGGGGCGGACAAAGCTGCTTCTTCACATAGATCAGCCCTTTGTTGAAGTCCACGCAGTCCCAGGTCAGGCCGCAGAGCTCACCGGAACGCATTCCGGTGAACAGTGCGGTCTTGATCAGTGCTTCGTGCTCATGCCCCTTTACCGTTTCCAGCAGTTTGTTGATCTCCGGCGTGTCGAAGGGCTGAATCTCCGCCTGATTGATCTTGGGCAGGATGCACGCTTCCGAGGGATTCTTGGCGATGTATCCGATCTTTACTGCCACCGACAGTGCCTTATGCAGGCAGCCGTGGGCATTCTTGACCGTTTTGGGGCTCAGCCCTTTCTCATTGATCAGGCTGTTGTACACCCTCTGGATCATCGGGGTTTTCAGGTCGCTCAGCTTGACTTCGCTCAGCACCGGCAGGATGTAAAGCCGCAGGTGCAGTTCATAGTTCACTGCCGTGCCACGCTTTACATTCCCGATGTAATCCCGCTGCCAGATGGTCAGCCATTCGCCCACCGTCATGTCCGTTTTCTCAATGAACTGCTCCTGGTCGATTTTGGCCAGCGTATCCGTCAGCTTTTTCCTGACCTCCGCCCGCGTTTTCCCATAAATGGAATGGCGTTTGCCGTTTACGCTGAACCGGGCCTCCCAGGTGCCGTTCTCTCGCTTCTTGATATTGCCTTCGCCGTTAGCACGCTTCTTTGCCATGTGTTCCTCCATTCTCCAGCCAGTCAATCAACGCGGTCCGGGAAATCAGGATCTTCCTGCCTACGGTGATGCTCGGAATTGTTCCTTTGTGGACGAGATCATACATCGTGGGTTTGGATATCCCCAGAATCTTCGCTGCTTCACTGACGCTGCATGTCAATTTGGCGTACGGCGACAAGCTGCATTGTGCTCTTTCGTTGTCAAGGTTCTCCGGGACTTTCTGCCCCTGAGGCAACAGGTTTTGAACGACCATGTCCACAATCTGCTGCATCTGTTCAGTAGTATATAATTCTTTTCTCATCATTTCAATATCCTTTCGCGCTTTAAAGTGATAAAAAGTTGTAAACTTTCTTCTGTTTGACTGCTCCTGCCGTTTTGTTACCGGTTAGAACCTCGTTTTTTGACAGGAATGATGTATTTATCGTCCACATCCAAAACCGCCCTCTTTCGTGTCCGAAATCCCTTGTAGAATAAGGCTTTGTTCACCTCTAAATCGTGACAACCGGTAACAAAAACAGGTTTGCGCAAGCCGCTTTTTTCATTTCGTAAAAGCTCTTTTTCCTTCTTTTGATGCGTCCATGCGTCCCGTCCAGCGCCCTGTCCTGCTGTCCCGTAGGACGCATGGACGCATTGTTTTGCTCAAAACTTCTTTTCAAGTTTTGAACGGGTTGTCGTTCGGTTCCACCAGCTGCCATCCACCTGATGAATAGCCGGAAGTCTTGATCAGCGATCCGATTCCTTTGAAGCCTCTGACCTGGCGACCGGCGCTGTTGATGAGATGCGTGGTGTACTGGATGCCGTACTTTTCCTGATTGGCCACCAGCTGCTCGATCAGCGTTTTGCTTTTCAGGGCTGGGTACGCATTCTCCTCGCACCAGGTGTGGTACACATCGCCCAGCTCTTTGGAACTGACGGAGCAGTCCGGCCCGCGCGTGATATAGCCTTTCGACTCCAGGAACAGCTCCACGTTGTTGGCGTCCTTCTTCACGGCTTCCCGGTTTACACGCGCCTGGTCACTTTCCGTAAAGCGGAAGTTGTTCTTCACCAGCCGCTGCAAACCCTCGAAGGCCCAGAGGAAGATGCCATCCAATTCTTCGCAGAGCTTGTCGGCAAGCTCGGGATCATCCGCCCGGTCAGGCGGCTTTCGCTTGGTGGTCAGGATCAGCTGTCGGCGGAAGAAGCCGTCGCTCCGGTCGAACAGCGACATCAGATCGCCGTTGGAAAACGCCATGATGCGCGCCGTCATCCAGCCCTGATAGCTCTGCTTGCCCTTGCGCTCCAGATCCATTTTGCTTTTCGCGGTGACGATGGACTTCACATAGTTGGTCTGACGCAGCGCTTCCAATCGCATGTCGTCGTCGATCATCAGCAGCACGTGCTCCAGGTCGGCGCGGGCAAATCGGTTCTCGGATATTTTCCCAACGCTGCCGTCTTTGGCGTATGCGCCGAACAGTTTGGACAGCACATTGCCGATCTGGCTTTTCCCTTCGCCGCCGCTGCCTTTGATCACCAGCATCTTCTGCCCGGCGTTGCTGGGAATCAGGCAGTAGCCGATGAATTCCTGGAGCGTGGGAATGTCTTCCGGCCGCAGCAGGTCGGAGATAAAACGGAGCCAACGCTCGGGTGACTTTGCATTCGGATTGAAGGAGATTGGCAGCCTGTATCGGACGATCTCATTCTTTTCTTGGGTGAATGTTCCGTCCAAAAACAACGTGCCGTTCCTGACGTGAATGCGATCCGTCTGCGGCAGCAGCTCTTTCACCTGGGCTGTGATCCGCAGGGCCTTCACAATGTCATCCACCTTTTTGCTTACGCCGGTTACAACGAAACGCTCCACCATCCGATAGATGACAGCGCGCAGCGCATTCTCATCCGTCACCTTTCCTTCCACAGAGAAGAAAGAGTTTTCCGTGTAGGCCAGCCGATACTTTTTCAGAAATTCACGGCAGAAGATCGGTTCATTGATCGTTCTGCCGGTGAACCAATCCGGCCACCAAGGTTGTCTGACAATCTTTTTCTTCTCAGACTTTTCGTTATCTTCACTTGCCATTTCAGTTATCTGCTTATCGTTTTGTTTCATGGGTTTCTCCTGTTCATTCTCAGTTGCTGTGACATCTGACTGTGTGTCCGATCACACAGTCAGGAAAAGTTTCGATGCCGCTCTGCATTCGGATCATGCTTCGCGACGGCATGACGCAGGGCGGCTTTATGTGAACGCGCAGGATAGCTTTTCCTGCGCGGGAAGTCGTAGGGATGAAGCCTGACGCTCTGGCTTTCACCGTCACCATATCACACGACCTTCAAAATCGTTTTCATGTTTTGAAAACTTCGTAAAGCGTTGCAGCGTAAGGCTTTGCTGGCATTTTTGTGTCTTCACGAATCCTTGAAATGACGGTTTTACTGGGCTTTTCGGCCCAAAGGTTTTCACGAAATGAAATCTCTTTTTTTTCGGGAACACGGTTCCATGCTCTCCTGAAAACGGCCCCGGAGCATAGTAGCAAGCAGGGCAAACGTAGCACTTTTTGCACTTTGCTTGTTGGATGGCACGGCCCCCAAGCCCCTTTTACCAGCGCAAGCGCTGTGGTTGTTCTGCGGATCAGCGGGATTCGTCATCGTGATGGGAAGTGTGTTCATCGTAGTGGTGATCTTTTGGTATGACATGTTGGTGACTGTTTGGTGCGCTGTCTCTTTCCAGTACATCGTAGTTATACCGAATGTGCTTCAGGTCCGTGAGCTTTGGTTTCAGTTCGTTAAGCACTGCCTGATCGTTTTCTTTCTGCTCTTTCAGCCCGTCGTATTCTGCCGTCAGCTCTTTCAGCGTCGGTATCTTTCCATCGAGAGATGAGTAGACCGCCTGGGCGTTTCTGTGATCTTCGATCTCCTGCCGATGCTCCTGATAGAATTTCACCGACCAGCCGGATTCCCGATACTGGGTGTAAACCTCTTTCGTCCGGCCATAATCCCGGATCGCTTGCCGCTGCCGGTTGATCTCCTTTATCCGGTTTTGTTTCTCACGAAGGGAAGCTTTCAGAGAATCTCGCTGATCCGTCAATTCCTGAATTTGATCATTCAGTTCTTCCAGCGAACCGATGTGATGCTCTTTCAGGAAAATGATCATCTGCGCTTTCGCGTCGATGTTGTTCCGCTCGGCCCACACCTGATAACCTTTCCCTTTGCCTGCGCGGAGCTTTGCTTCAATATCAACCAGCCGCTTGAGCTGACTCTCGGTAAAATCACCCCGCGGGATTTTCGGAATGTGCACATGATCATGCGCCAGCATCCGGCGCAAAGATGCTTCTTCGTATTCCTGGCCGAGGCTATCGAGGCGGATATATCGTTTTCCCTCCGGCGGCTTGATGCTGATTTGCGCGCCGCGTTTGATGAGACACCCGACGTCTTCCAGCAGCTGCATCAGCGCATCAAAGCCATCAGGCTGCATCCGCAGCGCGGCGTCGATGATCATTCGCAACTCGTCCCGATGGGTGAAATGCCGCTGATTGCCCTGCCATTTATCGTAGGTAACGGTCTTATCCTGTGGATTCTGAATCACCGACAGGCCGTGTTCCCGGCAGAGTGAATCGCTGATCTCCGCCAGATCCTTTGCCGATTGCTTCACGTCCCGGTATTTGTGCTGCCCCTCCAGATCGGTGGAGCAGATGATGATGTGATTGTGGATGTGATGCTTGTCGATGTGCGTCGCCACAACGTAGGCGAATTGATCGTCGGTCATCCGGGACGCCAGCTCTTTTCCGATCTCGTTTGCTACCTCCGGCGTGATCTCTTCGGGTTTGAAAGCCTGCCGGACATGATAGCCGATCACTTCGTTTTCCCGCGTGCGTCCTGTGTTTGCTTGGTATTCCTGGCGGAAAAGCATGAACTCATCCGCCGCCGTTTCGGGCGAGCAGGCATAAGTCGAAACCAGAATTCCGCCGTCCGTCTTTTTCGGATTCATGATGTAGTCCAGCCGTTCTCCAATACACTGCCGTGCCGTTTTTCCTTTATTGATGTGAATGGATATGATACAAGTGGCTGCCATGGGTACTCCTTTCAATGTTGAATTTGATCCAGCCTGCGAAGAATGCTGCTCAGTATCGTCCGCAGCTCTTCCTGCCGATTTGCTATGTCATCGATTTCAGTTTCAAAGATGGAACCCCGTTCATTAAGCCGTCTGGTGATTTGGTTGACATTGTTGCTCAGGCTGCCCATCAGGCGAACCGCATCATGCAGCTCAGGCAAGTCCAGCTTCAGCACATATCCGTTCAATGCCATGGCGCGGATGAAGGCTGATTGATTGGTGATCCCGAAGGTTTTCATCTTTTTCTGAATGATGGCGTCCTCTTCCGGCGTTGCTTTGAAGCTGTAGTGAATTGTGCGGTTTTTCTTTTCTGTCACTGTTCTCCCTCCAGTCTTTGAAATCTGTCTGTTATGTCGGCTTTCGGCCGGCATTCATTTCATTGCTGTTGGTTCGGGCTTATTTTTCACTGCTGCCTCTGGCAAGAAACCTTGTTTGGCTCACTGCCGGTCCTTTCGGCGCTCCCTTCCGAAGAGGAAGATCTTCGCGGTTTGGACAGATCTGGAAACGTGGCCCTGGTTGTCAAGGTACGCTTCACTGGCGATGCCAGCGGATGATGAGGGGAAACTCATCGCCTATAAATGGCGAAAATCAGAGATTTTGGAAACACCTGAGCAAAATTGTTTTGCCGGGGCGAAACTCACGCTGTACATTTAGCCAGACACCCCTCACCCCTACATGGGAAAAATCGGGCAAATTGACACCGCCTCCGGGAAATTTTTTCTACATGTGGATCATCATCGTTGTTTTCTCCCTTCACTTTTAAATGTCCAAATTCGAGCTTTTTGGAAACCAATTTCGAAAGTTTTTTGAAATTACTTCGCACGAGTATCAACAGCCATTGATTACGCCCCTGAATCATGTCGGCATCACCTCCTGTCAGTGGCTGCATATTGCCCGCTACCCTTCTATGTAAAAATCGGGGCAAAGTGACACCATCTTCAGAAAATATTTTCAGCACGTGAGTCATCATCTAATGTCCAAAATCGAGCTTTTTGGAAACCTCTTTCGAATATTTTTTTCAAATTGCTCCGCACGAGTATCAATAGTCATCGATCACCCATGCGAATTCTGCCGGCACTACCTCCTGTCAGCGGCTCCATATTGCCCGCTGTCCCTCTATGTAAAAATCGAGGCAAAGCGGAAACTCTTTTTGAAGGTTTTTTTGCTGTCGTGAAGCTCATGGTGAATATTTGCCCTACATTCTTTCATGTAAAAATCCGAGCAAAGTGACATCGGCAATTTTCTTTGCAGCCGATGTGACCATGCTGGACCGCATAAAAATAGCCCCGCGGCAATTTCGCCGCAGGGCCTGGAAAAGAAAAATGAGCTTGGATCATCGCCCAAACTCACAAAATACAATATAACTGTCAAGCAGGGCACTCAAGTCCTTTTTGCTCCCTTTTATTCCTTTCTGCTCCTTTTTAGTCCCTTTTACTCCTAAAATCCCTTCGCCCTAAAATGTCATGTCGGCCGAGAATGATACGATCAAATCAGGTGCTATGCTGCCATTACAAACGAGGCCAGTTCAATCTCCTGGCTCCATGGTGAAGCCACAAACGGAGCCAGAAACGAAGCCACGAACGGAGCCAGGGTTACATTGTAAATCTGGCGTGGTTATGCGGTAAAACTGGTATCATTTTAGTACCTGTTCTGAAAATCGGACAGGTTTGATTGCAGTTTTGGTATCATTTTGAGGCCGGTTTTGAAGACTGGACAGTTGTTAAGGCGTGGTGATAATAATTTAATGTTCTTTACATGTGTTACCCCCCCACTCTTGATTTGGTTTTATATAACCAAAAATTTTTTAGCGAAACCTATTAACAAGTATATTGAACTTTGGTACAATGCAACTGCATTAAGGTTATTGATAACCAATCAAGGAGGAGATCGGATTGTTAAACCACTCTGAAATTGAAAAACTGCGTGGATATGATACCGACAAAACTGTTTTCTCGATCGCATCCGCTTGTCGGATGAGTGGCTATGACGACAGGTCCATTTGGGCTGCTGCCTATGTGCTCATGCATTCGCTTGAAGATTACAAGGTCAGCATTGACACAATGGATCTTTATTTCCAGTCGGCTCAAGAACCTTCTGCAAGAGAGATGTACTTGCGGCAAGCTTTAGAAGGGTGCTGGGATAATATCCGAGAGTTGAAATACAAGTTCAGCGCTGATGAATTTAAAGCGGTGCTTTTGTTCTATAACGGCAATGGCACTCGAGGATGGGACTCTCCCACGCCGAATGGTGTAGCCAAACTTGCTGCGCGGCTCATTGGTGCCAAGCCTGGAATGAAGATTCTCGACCTGGGAACAGGCACTGCCAGCTTTATCCGGGAGTGCTTTACAGAGGAACCGGAAGCCTTCTACACTGGTTTGGAGATTAATACAGAAGCAGCCGTCATTGCCGGCATTCGTGCTGAAATCCTGGGTGGTGATATTCAGATCCAGCAGGGTAACATCTTCGATGATATCTCTATCAATGATAGATATGACGCTGTATTTGCCAACTATCCGCTTGGCCTGAGGGCGCGCAATACAGGGAGCATCGGTGAAGAATACGTCCGCCGTCTTGTTGATCGCAAGCCTGAATATGCCAAGCTCAGCTCCATGGACTGGGTGTTCAACCGCAAAGCCTACGACTGTGTAGGCGGACCAGGCCGCGTAATCTGTATCATGGCCAATGGCAGCACATGGAATACGATCGATAAGCGTGTGCGCCGTTCATTCCTTGAAGACGGACTGGTGGAAATGGTGATTGCCCTTCCTTCTCGTATTTATGACGGCATGGGGGTAGCCACCAGCATGATCGTTTTCAGTCATGGAAATACCAGAACCATGATGGTGGACGCCACCGAAGCCTGCGAAAAGGGGCGCAGGATGAACGTCATCACTGATGACTATATTTCCCGAATTCTCGAAGCATGTGAACACGAAAGCAGCATCAGCCGCTTTGTGGATTATATGGAAATAGAGCAAAACGATTACAACCTCAGCCCTGGCGTTTATCTTGATCCGCAGGAAGAGGAAATCGAGAACGGCGTTGAACTTGGATCGCTTGTCACCATCACCAGGGGCGCTCAGGTTCAGGCGTCTGTGCTGGATGAAATGGCGTCTGCGACAGAGACGGATACCCAATACCTGATGCTTGCAAATGTTCAGAACGGCATCATTGATGATGAGCTTCCTTTTTTGACTGAGATCGACGGCAAGCTGGAAAAGTACCTTTTGAAAAACAACGATCTGATTCTCTCCAAAAATGGCGCACCGTTTAAGATCGCGGTCGCAGAGATCGAAAAAGGCCGCAAGATCCTGGCAAACGGCAATATGTATATTATAACTGTAACAGACAGCCGTATCGACCCCTATTATCTCAAAGCCTACCTGGAAAGCGAGAAGGGCAGCGCCGCACTGAAGAAGATTACCGTAGGCACAACAATTCCCAGCCTCGGCGTGGAGCAGTTGAAAAAACTGATCATTCCTCTGCCGCCCCAGGAAGAACAATACAGGATCAAGAACATTGCTGATGAGTACAGGGCTTGCATCTCTGAACTAAAGCTTCTTCAGCGCAAAACTGCAAAAGTTCTGGATCGAATGGCACACATTTATGACAGCGAGAAGGAGGGCTAATTGTGGTACTCAACGAAAATGAGTTTGAAGAATTGATGGACGAAATCACACATCGATTCTCAAAGGCAAATATTGACGGTACCCTGAAAGCACTTCTGGAAAAACTCGGCTGGAATGCGTTGCTGGCGTCTGACGCAGAGCCACTGTTTACCTTTGAAAATGGAAAAATCCTTGTGATCGGCGAACAGACGGTAGGGATTGATATGCTCCGCATGACCGCCAAAAAGGCTGGGTTTGGGCTGGATCGTTTTGAGTTTATGCTGGACTATGAAAAAGCGCAAACCTTCGTATACAGTAAGCTTGCCTACAGTCCAACTTACCGCGTTGTCATGGTCGGAGCCACTCCGCACAGCACAACAGGCACAGGCCAAAGCGGCAGTCTACTGGCAGAACTGGAAAACCATCCCGACAAATATCCTCGGACCATTGCTTTGCGCACCGAGGAAGGAACACTGAAAATCACCAAGAGCGGGTTCCGGAAGGCCCTGGAAAAGCTGAAGGAAGAAAACTATATTGCCGCTTGAAGTTACATGTCGATACATGTAAAAACTTGTATTTACATGTATACCATGATATAATAGGATCAATCAAAAACCCACACCATAGGAAATGGAGGCCAAACTGATGGCACGAGAAGCGAAAGCAAAAGAGCAAAAGCCCATTGAGCAAACCGTGTGGGACGCGGCGAACAAGCTGCGCGGCAAGGTGGAACCGGCGGAATACAAGCACGTCGTATTATCGATGATCTTTTTGAAATATGCCAACGACCGTTTTGATGAGCACCGGGAGCAGATGATCAAAAACGGGCAGCAGGCGTTTCTGGAAATGATGCCCTTCTACACGAAGGACAATGTGTTTTATATCCCGGAATGCGCCCGGTGGAAGTTCATCATGGAGAACGCCAAGCAGCCGGACATCGCCATCAAGATCGACACGGCGCTGCATGAGATCGAGATGAAAAACCCGGCGCTGGAAGGCGCGCTGCCGGACAACTATTATTCCCGGCTGCACATGGACCCCAGCGGCCTTTCCTCCCTGCTGGATCTGATGAACACGCTGAAGCTGGAAGTGGACGGTGACAAGGACGTGTTCGGCAGAGTGTACCAGTATTGCCTGCGGCAGTTCGCGCTGAAAGAGGGCAAAGGCAAGGGCGAATTCTATACGCCGCCCACGGTTGTTGGCCTGCTGTGTGATCTGATCGAGCCCTATTCCGGCATCGTGTATGACGGAGCCTGCGGTTCGGGCGGTATGTTTGTGCAGTCCATGCAGTTTGTGGACGAGCACAAGGGCAACCGGCTGAATGTGTCCGTGTACGGACAGGAGCTAACCGACGCCACCCGGCGGCTGGCAAAGATGAACCTGGCCATCCGGGGCATTTCCGCCAACCTGGGCGCGGAGGCTGCCAACACCTTCCTGAACGACCAGCACAAGGACCTGAAAGCCGATTTCTCCCTGGAAAATCCTCCTTTCAATCAGAAGGATTGGCGGGAAGCCAACCAGCTGAACGACGATCCCCGTTGGAGCGGCTATCCCACGCCGCCCACCAGCAATGCCAATTACGGCTGGCTGCTGAACACCCTGTCCAAGCTGGGGCAGAATGGCGTGGGCATTGTGCTACTGGCGAATGGAGCGCTGTCGGCAAGCGGTGACGAATACGAAATCCGCAAGCGAATGATTGAAAACGACGTGGTGGAATCCATTATTATCATGCCGCAAAATTTGTTCTACACTACCAATATTTCTGTGACCATCTGGGTGCTGAACAAGAACAAGAAAGCCCGTACAGAAAAACGCCCCACGGGTGACGTGACATTCCGTGACCGCAGCAATGAAATCCTGTTCATGGATTTGCGGCAGATGGGCCACCCCTACGAGAAAAAGTACCTGGAATTCACAGAAGAAGACCGGGCTGTGATTGTAGACCGCTTCAAGTCCTGGCGGCTGGAAGGGTACCAGACAGCTTACGAAAACATCCCAGAATTCTGTTATGCGGCCCAAAAGGATGAAATCGTTGAAAAGGATTATAGCTTGGTGCCCAGCCGGTATATAGAATTTGTGCAGGCCGGCGAAGACGAGGATTACGATAAGAAGATGGCCCGGTTGCAGGGAGAACTGAAAGAGCTGCTTATTCAGGAACAGCAATCCAGGAAAGATTTGTTGGACATGCTGAAAGGGTTGGGCTATGAGATCGACATTTGAACCGTTAGGAAAATATGTGCGTTTAGTGGATGAACGCAATACTGATATGGTCACGGAATCTGTCCTTGGTATCAACATTGATAAGTATTTTATGCCCTCTGTCGCCAATGTCATAGGGACGGATTTGAGTACGTATAAACTGCTTCGCAAGGGGCGCTTTGCCTGTAACCCAATGCATGTAGGCAGAGATGGGCGGCTACCTGTTGCTCGATACGAAAAGGATACTCCGGCAATAGTTTCTCCCGCCTATTTTATGTTCGAAGTTATAGACGAACGTGAAATTGAGCCAGAATACCTTATGCTTTGTTTCCGCCGTCCGGATTTTGATCGGATGTGTTGGTTTAGAACTGATGCAAGCGTGCGTGGCGGTATCACATGGGAAGATGTTTGTGCTCTTACCATTCCTGTTCCGACCATTGGCGAGCAGCGCAAGATCGTCCATGACTATCGGGTCATCACGAACAGAATTGAGTTGCTGCAAGGAATTATTAAAAAGACAAATGCTCAGATGCGAGCGTATGTTAAGGACTGGGTGAAAGAGCATGCTGAAGAGGAAGGAAAACTACATGATTATTGCCGCATGGAGTATGGTTTTACAGAAACTGCTCAATCAGACGCTGTAGGTCCTAAGTTTTTGCGTATTACTGATATCACGGGTACTTATATTGACTGGGATACTGTTCCATATTGTCCGATTTCTGATGCAGACTTGAAAAAGTATAAACTTCGGAAGGGTGATGTGGTTATTGCAAGAACAGGTGCTACTTCAGGCGCTGCAAAAATGATCGGTGGGGATGCTCCAGATGCTGTGTTTGCCTCATTTTTAGTCCGTGCTGTTGCAATAGAGAGTGAGTGGCAGTTGTTTCTTGGTTTAGCCATTACTGATGATGGCTTCTACAAATATGTACAAGCAAATGCCGAAGTAGCTGGTTCGGCACAACCGCAAGCAAATCCGCCTTTATTGGGTCAGTACATTATCTCTGTGCCATCAAAAGATGATTTGCCTGCTTTTAATGATACAATAAATGTCTTTTTGAATTATATGGATAAATGTGCTTCTGAGATTTCTAAATTGAATTCTCTTCAAACTTTGATATTGTCTGGATTTGCAACATCAAAAGGAGCGTGAAATAAATGCCAGCTCTTTTCTCCGAAGCATTCCTGGAACAGGCTATCATCGACAAATTCATCGCCCAGGGCTATGAATACGTCTCCGGCGATAATCTGCACCGGGAAATGACGGATGTGCTGATCGAGGAGGATTTGTCCGCATTCCTGGCTGCGAAGTATGCGGCTGAGGGAATCACGGCATCCGAAATCGCCTCCATCATCCGCTCCCTGCGCTATGCTTCCGCTCTGCCGGTGTACAGCGCCAACAAGGCCATGTTTCTGCGCATGGTGGAGGGCGAAACCTTTGTGCGGGAGGATCGCAGCGCGAAGGATTTTCACCTGCGGCTGATTGATTTTGACGAGACGGATAACAAGAACATCGTGAAGATCGTCAACCAGATGACCATCAAAGGCCCCAAGGCCACCCGCCGCCCAGATGCCATCGTGTATGTGAACGGCCTGCCCGTGGTGGTGATGGAGTTCAAATCCGCCATCAAGGAAGACACCACCATCCACGATGCCTTTGTGCAAATAACCACCCGCTACATGCGGGACATCCCAGAGCTGTTCAAATATAACTGTATCGCGGTGCTGTCCGATGGGGTGAACACCAAGGCCGGCAGCATCTTCGCCGACTATGAGCACTTTTATTCCTGGCGGCGCATTGAATCAAACGACCGCCCCGCTGACGGCAGTGATACCCTGGACACTATGATTCAGGGCATGTTCCGCAGGAAACGGCTGTATGACATCATCCAAAACTTTATCTATTTCCCTGATACCGATAACGGAAAGAAGGTCAAGGTGGTGGCCAGCTATCCGCAGTATTTTGCCGCGCGGAAGCTGCTGGCCAATGTGCTCACCCATCAAAAGCCCCTGGGCGACGGCAAAGGCGGCACTTACTTTGGCACCACCGGCTGCGGCAAAAGCTTTATCATGCTGTTTCTGACAAGGCTCATTATGCATGAAAGCAGCCTGCATTCCCCGACGGTGCTGCTGATCACTGACCGCTCCGACCTGGACGATCAGCTGTCCCGGCAATTCCTAAATTCCAAGCGTTTCATCGGGGACAAGACCGTGGTGGAAATGGACAGCCGGGAAGAATTGAAAACGGCGCTGGCAAAAACGGAAAGCGGCGGCGTGTTCCTGACCACGGTGCAAAAATTCGCCGATGAATTTGGCGAACTGTCCAAGCGGCCCAATATCATCTGCATTTCCGATGAAGCGCACCGCACGCAGAACAATCTGGATATGAAGCTGGTGGTGAAGGCTGACGAAGTGCTGAAGCGATATGGCTTCGCCAAGTTCCTGCATACAGCTTTGCCGCAGGCGACCTATATTGGTTTCACCGGTACGCCGGTGGATTCCACCATGGATGTGTTCGGCCCGGTGATCGACCAATACACCATGACTGATTCCGTGAAGGACGGCATTACCGTGCGGCTGGTATACGATGGTCGGCCTGCAAGGGCTACGCTGGACGATAACAAGGTGCAGGAGATCGAAGCCTATTATCAGCAATGCCTGGCCGCCGGGAGCAATGAATACCAGATCGAGGCCAGCAAAAAAGCCGTGGCGAACATGGCCGCCATCATCGGCGATGATGATGTGCTGAACGCCGTGGCGGATTATTTCATCAATCATTATGAAACGCGGGTGCGAGAAGGGGCCAGCGTGGCAGGCAAGTGCATGTTCGTCTGCCTCACCCGGCCCATTGCGTTCAAATTCTACAATATTTTGAAAAAGAAGCGGCCGGAATGGTTTGAACTGAAAGTCGCGCCGGACGGTGTGGAGCTGTCGGAGCAGGACAAGAAAGACCTGATCCCCATGCCTATGTGTCAGTTCGTGGCGACGCGATCCAAAGATGATCCGCCGGAAATGTATGATCTGCTGGGGCCGGATTCCGTTCGGAAAACAGCGGCGCTCCAATTCAAAAATATCAAAAGCAATTTCAAAATTGCCATCGTGGTGGATCTGTGGTTGACGGGTTTTGACGTACCTTTCCTGGATACCATCTATATTGACAAGCCCATCACCCAGAGCCATACCATCATCCAAACCGTCTCCCGCGTGAACCGTTCATTTGCCGGAAAAGACAGCGGCCTGATCGTCGATTTCATCGGCATCAAGATCGGCCTGCTGGCGGCACTGCGCACCTATACCGATTTCCGAGAGGACAGCTTTGACGAGGACAGCGTGCAGGCTGCCATCAACGTGGTACGGAATCAGCTGGAAGTGCTGAACGCCATGATGCACGGCTTTGATAATACAAAGTATTTCCGGGGAACGCCGGGCGAAAAGCTGCAATGTCTGAATGAAGCGGCAGAGTTCGTGCAGAAAACGAAGGATCTGGAGCAGCGGTTTATGTCCAATGTGCTGCGGCTGTCCAAAGCGTTCAATCTGTGCAACAGCGGCAAGGACTTCACAAGCCATGAACTGGATCTGATTCACTATTACAAGGCTGTTCGGTCCATCTTGTTCAAACTGACCAAAGGTGACGCACCGGATACCGACACCATGAACTCCCACGTTCAGGCGATGCTGGAAGAAGCTATAAAGTCCGAGGGCGTGGAAGAAGTGTTTTCCACGGATACTAAGGTGGATGCCGAAGCCGTGGATCTGTTCAGCGAGGAATATCTGGAGCGCATCAGCCGCATCAAGCTGCCGAACACAAAGGTGAAAATTCTGGCGCAGCTGCTGAAAAAGAAGGTAAAGGAATTCAAAAAGGTCAACAAGATCAAGGCAGTAACCTTTGAAGAACGATTGCAGAACATTCTGGATGATTACAATAACCGCATGTCGGATGCCGAATATGTAAAGAGCATCTTGGATGACGTTTCCGCCCAGCTGATGGATTTGCTGAACAAACTGAAAGAAGAGCAGGATTCCTTCAGCGCCATGGGAATTGACTATGAAGAAAAGGCATTCTTCGATATTCTGGTGGCAGTGGCCGAAAAGTTCAAGTTTGAATTCCCAGAGCAGGAGAATATCGCGCTGGCAAAAGAGATCCGCGCCGCGCTGCGGGCTAAAGAGAAATACACCGATTGGGCCAACAGCGCTCAGATCAAAGCGCTGATGCAAGCGGACATTATCATCATCCTGGCGAAGCATGGTTATCCGCCCACGCCGCCGGAAATCTACGAGAAAGTTTACAGTGACATTCTCGAACAGGCGGAGAATTTCAAGAAGTACAGTGATTGATAGGAGGCGAATAGACATGCCAAGAGAGAAAAAAGAAGCGAAGAACTTTGCCTGCAAATTTGACAAGGCGATCTTTGAAAAGCTGGAGGATTTCTGCAAATTGTCCGGAATGAACAAAACGAATGTGGTCGAGAGAGCTGTGGAGAAGTATATTGAGGAGAATATGGAGCTGGTTAAGGAAGTTGCAAAAAAACTATAGCTCGTTGCATCATGCTATCTATCATATTTTTATATGATTATGGTGAAAGTGATTATGAAAAAGGAAAGCATTAATTCGCATATTCAGATGCCTAAGTGTATCCTCAAAAGATTTGAAGATGCGAATCATCGTTTTTGCTACTATGATGTGGAGAAGAATATAATTGGAACAGGAGGTCACGCTAAGTCGCTAAACACACAGATCGGATATTATTCTTTACGTACAGAAGCGTTCTTGAATAGCAATGTCGAGAAACCTCTTTCGGATTTTCTTAAAGAAATTGATGCGATAGATTTTGACCAAGAGGTTATTATTATCTCTTCCCCTAAAAAAGACGCAATATGTACCTTTATTTATTCCCTCATTGCTCGCAGCCCATCTATTCTTTCAAAAGCAAATGAATACGAAGCATTCTGGTCGTTACTATGCGAACAGGATAGACACGATTTTGCCGCAGAGCAAGGAATAATCCTTGCGCAAGAGAAAAAGTTACTTAACGATTATAGACTAACTTTTACATATAATAAATCTGTAAAGCCATTTGTTTTACCTATGATTGGAATGTATTCGTTTATATTTCATGGTTTGAAACATATTATCATACCTATATCGCCCAGATTGGCAATAACTCTTATCGAAAATGATTCCAACAATCATAAAGAAAATCAAAATATCCTTCAGTTGTATTATGTGGAGGACACAGCGGTTATTGATCAGTATAATATTCTCGCGTTCAATACGCAATGTCGAGAAAAAGCAGGATATGTAGTATCACATAATAAGCAAATACTTGAGGAATTGCGGAAAAGGGCGAATGAAAATATAAATGGAGGTCAAATATGAGACTTGTGTTTTCTTCTATCATTAATGGAGCTATCTTTGAACCTGAGTTTCAGGCATTAACCCCAGCGAACGGGACAATAGAGTTTAAACATCTGAATACGCCAGGCGGAATAGCGGTAGTCTATGCACCAAATGGAACGGGAAAGAGCAGTATTGCCAAAGTTCTCGATGCAGAGACGACTACGACAAGCATGTCATTTTCCGCCACAGATGATGCAGGCATTACTTTGGGACCAGAATCACATAAATTCCATATTATTCTCGATCAAATAAACCGAAATATTATCCCTGGTAAAGAAACCGACTATCTAATCGGACAACAAATAAGACATGAGTATGAACTTAGAGACAGAATCAATGCAGCGTTTGTTGAGGCCTTTACTGCTCTTTCTGCAAAGTATAAAAGTGATTTTAAAGTAAGTAAAGTTGGAAATTTTCTTCTTTCACAAATTAATACACTAAGAACGGAATCGTATCAGAAATCGTATGAATACATCCGAAGTATTATCAATACCCGTACACATGGAAAAGATATTGATCAAAGTGACTTTATCAGTTTTATTAGAAATAATGCTAATTGTCCACATCCTCATGAAATTGAGCCTCAAAAGAAAACATGGCTCATTACAGATGCCAGTAACGCAAAGATTGTCGAGAAAATAATAAACTTAAATCATAACGTAATTATAGCGAACAATGAGATAATCCAAATCGAAAGGCATGATGATGCCATTACACTTCTCAAAAAATACCCTTACTTGGATTCCTGCATAGTTTGCGATAATCATGATTTTAATGGCAATATGATTTTAACAAGAAAAGTTGAAAATCGCAAGCGCATTTATGATAGCCTTGATCAGAATACAAGAGAATTATTAGATAAAGTTGTTATGGATAATTCTCTCATAGTCTCTGATCCTTTCAGAATAAAGCAGATTATTAGTGCATTTATAGCAGGCGGAAATGCTGCAGAATTAATAGCACTTCAAAACGAACTTAATATCTATGTCCATGCTATTGTTGATGAAATGATAGTTGCTCTATTTCATTGCTTTGATGGCACACGCCTTTTCCAAGATTTTGATGAATATAACGCTCTTGTAGCGACTCAGCCGCAGCTTGACTTTGAAGAACTATTGTTCATTGAAGATGTAATTAATGAAAATATTGGAAAAGATATTTCTATTATCCGTGATCCAGACAGTAAGAATTATAAGCTGAAACTTGGCAATAAGGATCTTCTTGGAATGGATCGCGGGTCTATGGAGTTGAGTTCTGGTGAGCAGAACTTTATTTCGTTAGCTTTTGAATTGTTAATGGCACGTCATTCTACTAAGGAATACGTTGTTCTTGATGATCCTATCTCCAGTTTTGACTCTGTATATAAGAACAAGATAGCCTATTGCATTATAAAGTTTTTAGAGAACAAAAAACAAATTGTTTTAACTCATAATATTGACTTGATACGGCTCTTGAATGTGCAATTAAAGAATTGCTTCAATCTATATATCCTCAATAATGTCGAACATGGCAATAACGGATTTATCCCTGTCGGAGAATACGAGAAGAAACTACTTATAAATCTTCATGAACTAATTGCTCTATTCCAGAATAAAAACAATTGTTTGGTTCCCGCAATTAGAAATCGTAGACAATTCTTAATGTCAATGGTTCCATTTATGCGTGGATATGCTCATATAGCAATAGATCAGAATGATGATGTTTTTGGGCAGCTTTCAGGAATCATGCATGGATATGGAACAGGCGGTATTGATGTTGTACCTATCTATAAAAAGCTGTTCGGTTATGATTTTGGAGCATCCGAAGCTATTAGCGTCGACGATATACTTAATATCAACTACAACCAGTTGGATATTTTGGACTTAACGATATTCCCACTACTTGGGAATACCCTTAAACAGACCCTTATATACTATTATCTACGGATGAAGGTAGAAAAAGAACTTGTGGATTCATTTGGAATCACAACTCACGACATGGATACACTAAATCAGATTATACAAAGAGCTTTTAGATGCGAAGAAACAGATCCTGACTATGAGCAAAAGAGGAAATTTCGAGTGTTTTTTACAAGTAGAAAGACACTTCTAAATGAATTTAATCATTTTGAAGGCAATATGAATATTTTTCAACCGGCGATAGATATTACTCAAGCAGCACTCCAGAAAGAGATTACAGATATTGAATCCGAACTGGCAGCGGTCAGGTTATTTGCTGTAAACGCAATTACTTGATTTTTTTGAAAACTAATAAACAGATTGGTTCCTGATTCATCTGAGCAATGATGTTTTTCCCAAAAGTCAAGTTAATAGTGCCTCAGCAGGAATGCCATATAGAACGGCAGGGTTAGGATTTGTCCGGTGCGGCCAACATTATAATCACCCAGCTTGATGGCGCCGCCCACATGGTATTTCTCCGGATGTTTGAGCACCGTTTTTGCACTCTTGGTGTTTCCTGTGGAGGCTTTTACTTCCAGCAGGGTGCTTTGGCCCGCGTATCGCATCACAAAGTCGATCTCCAGGCCGGAATCCTTATGGAAATAATAGAGCTTCCGGCCCATCTTTGCCAGGATATCGGCAGCGAGGTTTTCAAAAATGGCTCCTTTGTAGCCGTACAAATTGCCTTGCAGCACATCGAACTGTGTGCCGTCTTCCAGCATGGCGATCAGCAGGCCACTGTCCACCATATAGACCTTAAAAATATCCTGAATGGCGTTCCCGTCCAAGGGCAATTCCGGCAGCGTCAGATTGTAGCAGCGGCGAATAATGCCCGCGTCCTCGATCCACTGCAGGCTGCCGGCAAATTTGGACGCGGTCGCCCCTTTTTTCACCACGGAATACTGGAACTTTTTGTTCTCTTTGCTCAGCTGCCGGGGAATGGACTGAAAGCATTCGCGGATAAAGGGCTTATCCTTATCGTCGGCGTATTTGACCATGTCGTCTTCATAATCAGACAGGATCCCGCGCTGCAATTGTAGCACGGTATTCATCTGATGGGTATCCACAAAGGTTTGCACTACGGCGGGCATGCCGCCTACCACCGCATACTGCAGCAGCAGCTGACGGAGCTTTTCGTGCAGCGCCTCCGCTACAGGCGTTTCATTTTTCAGGCATTCGGTCAAATACTGGATCACAGGCGCTTCAATGCCGTTTGCCCACAGAAATTCTTCATAATCCATGGGATACATTTCTTCGATTTGCTCATAGCCCACCGGAATGGAGGCAGGACGTTTGCCGTAGCCTTTCACGCCCAGCAGGGAGCCTGTGCCAATCACGTCATACCGGCCATCCATGGCGAAAAATTTGAGCGCTGTCCTTGCCTCGGGGCACTCCTGGATTTCATCCAGAATGAGCACCGTTTTTCCCGCCTCAAAGATCGCTTCAGGCCCCAAAAGGGCGGAAAGCAACATGGTCAAATGATCCACTTCCAGGGATCCGGAGAAAACAGACGCGTAGCTATTATTCTCATAGAAATTCAGATAGATTTCATGGGCATAATTTTCCCGGGCGAACTGCCGGACGGAAAAGGTCTTGCCGCATTGGCGGCAGCCCTTGATGATGAGCGGTTTGTGCCCCTCCGTGTCCTTCCAGTTTTTCAGGATGCCCTCAATTTTACGTTTCAGCATAGCCAGCCCTCCTTTGATCACGATCATAGTATATGCAAAATCAAAATATTTTTCAAGGGACTTTTTCCCTTGCGCGAAATATTTTTCAAATGAGTTTTACGAGTACTGAGAGGTTTTTTCAAGCGAGTTTCCGAGTTAAAGGCTCTTTGTATGAAAAAGCCGCCTCCGTGGAAGCGGCTTCGTTTTTATCCGTAGATCAGTTCTGCCAGGATGATTTCATCTGCTCGCTGTCGGATGCTGTTCATCCGGCCAATCCAAGCCAATTGATCCTTTGCTTTCAACTCTTCATCGACGCCTTCTGTCTGGGCTATCTGTGAGATGATTTGTTCCATTCGCCGTCGGCTGGTCTGGTCAATTTCTGCCAGGTGCTCGTAAAGCTTGCCAGACAGGATCAGGCGGGTGAACAGGCCGGGACGATACTCCCGGAGATAGTTCAGGCGCATACGGCCATAGTGCCCAATGGGCTGACGGGGAATTTCGGGAAGTTCCAGATCGGGGAAGTAATAGTCTCCATGTAAGGTATAATGAATACCGTTTTCAATGATTTCTTTTCCCAGATTTTTCATAGTGATGACCTCCTCTTTCAGCTTAATTTTGTTTGATAACCCGACCGAAAGAGGCGCAATACAGCTTGCTTTCCGTACCCCAACGCTTACCCCAACCCGTACCCCAACCGGGGTTGTACGCGGTTGTTTTTCGTTGTTCGTGATTGTCAGAAAACCCTTGAAAAATCTACGTTTTTGGCTTCCATTGATTCAAGAAAACAGACCTATTTTCTCTTCGAGTCCTGTTGCGACCACCACATGCCTGGCAAGCTTGCTTGCCAGGTTTTTTTTGAGGAGAGATACTTATGAAAACTGATGAATTGGATCAGCTTGTCGTTCATACAGAAACAAAAGATATCACACTGTCGCAACTTCGAGAGATGGTTGATGCTAATGATATTATTGTCAATCCCGAATATCAGCGTAACTATGTGTATGATGATAAACGAGCATCATTGCTGGTTGAGTCTATTTTAATCGGCATTCCGATCCCCATCATTTATTTATGCGAGGAAGATGATGGAATTTATTCCGTTATTGATGGTCAACAGCGGATTATGTCTTTTACCCGCTATTTGAAAAATGATTTTTCTTTATGTGGTCTGACCACCCTGAGCGCCTTAAACGGCCTTTTTTTTCGTGATCTGGATAAACCCATGCAGCGCCGACTCCGGGCAAAATCTCTCAAAGCCATTTGCCTCGACCGCGATTCTCAGGAGCTTAAATATGAAATTTTTTCCCGACTGAACCTCGGTGCAGTAAAACTGAAGGATCAGGAGGTTCGTAACTGTATTTTCCGTGGCAGTTTTAATTCAATGTTACGGCGCATTGCCGATACCGATGAAAACGTGAAAGCTCTTTTCCATTATACCGATAACTCACGTATGGAATTCGAAGAACGTATCTTGCGTTTTTTTGCAATGCGTGATTTTTATCATATTTCAGGTACTTTTAAGAATACCATGAATCAGTTTATGACCAAGCACCAAAATGATTCTGACGATGAAATTTATGAGATGGAAAATCAATACCGTTCAGTTATGGATACCATCAAACAGGTTCTCGGTTGCGAAGCGTTTTTCTTTCATGGTGAACGTGCAAGTAAGTTTAATGGCGCTGTTTATGATTCTATCGTAATTCCTTTTTCACTTTTTCCGAAGCGTTCGCTTCTACAACATGCCGATAAAATTCGGGATGGCATTTTCAACATGAAAGAAAACGATGCAGAGTACCGTGAAAATGTTTATGTCGGAACCAATGCAGGACGTCGTGTGCGCAGTAGAATCACAAAAGTCATCAATATCATTACTGGCTGCATAGACCCTTGTGAGATAGATATGCCTCGCACCTTTGATGAAAGCATTCGCCAGGAGCTCTTTCACCGCAATCCCGTTTGTGCAATTTGTGGAAATAAAATTCTAACCATAGAAGACTGCGAAGTTGATCACATCATCCCCTTCTCAAAAGGTGGTCCAACCTCGATTGAAAATGCTCAATTAACGCATCGCACATGCAACCGAATCAAAAGCGATAAAATAAAAACTTTGCTAGATGTCAGTTTTGAGTCTGATGAAGGCAACTACTAAATAAAGCATAACACTCCCCCTCTCGTTCTAAAAAACAGTCTGACACGCTGGAACCTTTGATAGATTATAACAGTGTTTGGTATCCGACATAAGCTGATCCGTCCTTATTCGCCACGCCATAACGGCAAGGTCGAGCGCAGCCATCGCGAGGATCAGAAGCGCTTTTACTCCTGTCACGCCTTTTATTCTCTGGATGACTTTACAAAGCAACTCGCCGTCCATAACCACCGTTCTAACAACTTGCCCATGAGACCCCTCCGCTGGATGTCGCCCTCAAAGTTCACTGTCCAATATGTTTGACAAACCTACAAGTGCACAGTTATGACATTTCCGACTGCACGGCTTCCGGCACGATCACGGCGGCGGCTGACATTGCCAAGTCCGAAATCGGTTCTCTGATCGGCCGTGCCTATCGCTGCACTCTTGCCGAAACGGCGGTTTCCGCTGTGACACTGAACGGTGCAAAGTTTGGTCACGTCGGCATGGAAATGAAGTAAAGTCATAGCGGCTTTCCGGCACTCCGGCTTGAGTTGGAGCGCCGGGGGTGACGCAGCTCTCTATCAGGTGCAAATGCGCCCGCTACTGCACCCGGCAGAGGGCTGCGTCTCTTGTATCATGGTTTACTGGATTCGCCAAAATATTTCACTATGGATTTTCACAAAAAGAAGTAAAGTCAACGAGGACTCATGGCAGTATGATATGGATTACTGCCATGAGTCCGTTTTTCCCCAAATGCAGGCTGACTTTGACCGTTCAAGCGGCAAGGCAGCAGAAAAGTTTTTTGTTTGCGAAAAAAGGTACCATCGAAAAATTTTTTCATAGTAAGGGACATTCGCATGGGTTTTCCCGGAATAGCTCTATAGCGTTACTGCGCTTAGGAGCTTTACGGCATTCCGGGAAGCTGATCCAACACTTTCAGCCCTAAACCCTCCAAATACTGGCGGGCAGCCTGAAAGCGCTTGCTCCATGTCATCATTTCCGCGTTATGGGCGTCCACACCAATAATCGCCTCATTTCCCATCCGCGCGGCGATCTCCCAGAAGCAGGTAGTGGGGTAGCCAACGCCGTGATAGTTTCCAATGGCTCTATAGTGATTCCCCTGCAGGTTATACAAGCGTTTCATCCTGATCCGCGAAAAGGCCGAGGGGTGGCGTATCGGAGGAGAAGCTGCTTAACTTTTCCCGGCATAACCGATCCATTTTTCCATCGAAAAGACCCTGCCTCGTGCAGGGTCTTTCTTTTTTCAAAATATCCGTCAGGGCTTCTTCGTGGGCTTGGGCGTAGTGGTCGGCTTAGGGGATACGCTGGGCTCCGGCGTAGCGCTCAGACCCAGCAGCTCATCGTAGTCCGCCTGTAACTGTTCGGCAAAGGCCTGCAGTTCTTCGTACTCCGTCACTGCTTCCAGCGCCTTTTGCTCTGCGGCGGCAGTCTGCTCCTTAGCCAAAGCCAGCGCGGCTTCCGCTTCGTCCTTGGCTTTTGCAGCAGTTTCGGCTTCCAACGTGCTGGCCTTGGCCTGAGCGATCGCATCCTCGGCCTGCTTTTGAGCCGCTTCCAGTTCCGCCGTCAACTGGGCGTTCGCGCCGGATATGGTTTCATGCTGGGCTTTCAGCTCCGTCAACGCGGCCTCTGCTTCGGAAAGCCGGGCCGTCAGATCGTCCACCTGTGCTTTCAGTGCCGCTTCCGTCTCGGCAGCTGTTTGGGCGGCGGCTTCGGCCCGTTCCTCCGCCTCCTTCACCGCTGCCTGAACGGCGGCTTCGTTTTCCTGCTTTGCATCGTCCTTCGCCTGCTGCACGGCGGTTTCCAAGTCGGCGGCGGCTTTTTCTTCGTTCTCTTTCACGGAGACCTGCAGTGCTTCCAGTTCCGCCGCCTTTGCTTCCGCTTCCGCTTTGCTTTCTTCCAGCTGGGCCAATGTGTCCTCTAATTGGACGTTCAAGGCGGCCTTTTCCGTCAGGGCGGCGTTTTTGCCGACAAAGCCCACAACCGCCAGCACGACCGCCGCAAGGAAGACAATGCAAAGAATCAGGGAAAGAGATTTCTTTGGGGAAGGGGTAAGTTGAACCTTGCTCATGGAAAGACCTCCTGTTCAGATCAAATGGTTATCTCCAGTATACCATAATATGCAAATATTGGAAATAAAATGGCTGAAAAATACATTATAAATAATCTTGTTTAAAATGTTCAACAAGGCCATATCCCCAACGGTTCTGCATATTGCCCAAACGACCCCAGCGTTTATGACGGATGGCATCGGCGTTCTGTGCCTTAGCCCACGTTCCACTTTTATGACGATTTTTCGTGCCGCTCCCGCTCTTTTTTCAGCACACAAAAAGACCCATGCGCATGGCATGGGTCTTTGTTTGATGGATCTTCCTTACGCGGCCTTCTTCTGGCTCTTGCGGGCAAGACGGGCGTCTTCCAGCGCGGCCCAGACGTAGCCGTTGATCAGGTTGGCGCTGTACGCACCGGCCAGAATGCCGATGATGATGGGCAGGCTGAACTCCCGGATGGAAGCAACGCCCAGAATGTACAGGGTCACGATGGTCACCAGCGTGGTCAGCGTGGTGTTGATGGTACGGCCAAGGCTCTCCTTCACGCTCAGCTCCACGATCTCGGAGCGGGGCTGACCGGCCAGCGCGGGCTTCTTGTTGTTCTCGCGGATGCGGTCGAAGATCACGATGGTGTTGTTGATGGAGTAACCAACGATGGTCAGCATGGCGGCGATGAAGGAAGAGTTCATCTGGATCACGTTGCGCAGGATGACCATGAAGCTGATCATGATGAGCACGTCATGCAGCAGACCTGCCACAGCCGCGACGCCGCTGAACAGGTCGAAACGGAACGCGATGTAGATCAGCATCAGCACGGCGGCGATCAGCACACTGAAAATGGCGTTGCGCACCAGCGTCGCACCGGCCACCGGGCCCACATAGCTGGCCGTGGCGTTGTCGGTGTCCATGTTGGGATATTTTTCCAGCAGAGTCGTTTCCAGACCATTCTGCAGATTCTGCACTTCGTCCTCGTCAGACAAGGTAGGAACGCGGATCTGCACGGCGGTGCCTTCGGAGCCGACGGTGGAAACCACGAACTCCTCGATGCCCTGCGCCTTCAGCGCTTCTTCCACATCGGCCTTGTCATAGGTGGAACCCATGTCGTACTGCAGGTTCAGGCCGCCCGCAAAGTCGATGCCATAGTTGATGCCATGGCCGGTCAGGCTCATGACGACGGCGACCAGCATGATCACGATGGAAATGCAGAGGCAAATTTTCGCACGATTCTGAATTTTCATCTTACTTCGCCTCCTTCACGGTTTCGTCCGCAGCGGGCTTTACGTTAGCCGCATACAGGGCGGGATTGGACCAGATGCGGGCCACGCGGGTCAGCAGGAAGCGGGTGATCAGGATCGCGGTCAACATGCTGGCGAGAACGCCCAACAGCAGCGTGGTAGCGAAGCCCTGCACGGAGCCGGTGCCGAAGAACAGCAGCACCACGGCCGCGATGATGGTGGTGATATTCGCGTCCACCACGGCGCTCATGGCGTGCTTGAAGCCGATGCGCACGGCGTGGATGGTGGGCCGTCCGGCGCGGACTTCCTCCTTCACGCGCTCAAAAATGACCACGTTGGCGTCCACGGCCATGCCGATGCCCAGGATCACGCCGGCGATGCCGGGCAGGGTCAGCTGGATGCCGGGAACCACGGCGATGAACAGGAACAGCAGAATGATGTAGATGCACAGCGCCCAGTCGGCCACCAGACCGGCCAGACGATAGCGGACCAGCATGATCAGCATGACGAGCAGGATGCCGATGATGGCGGCCTTCACGCTGGTGCCCAGCGCGTCCACGCCCAGCGTGGCGGAGATGGTATCCAGCTTATCCTGCCGCAGATCCAGCGGCAGCGCGCCGCTCTGCAGCTGCAGGGCGTAGTTCTGCGCCTGCTCCTCGGTGAAGGAGCCGGTCACCAGCACCTGGCCGCCGTAAATGGCGCTCTGCACGGTGGGACTCATCAGCACGTTGCCGTCCAGCTGAATGGTGATGGCCTTGCCGATGCTCTTGGCGGTCATATCGCCGAAGATATTCGCGCCTTCCTTGGTCAGCGTGAAGCTGATGGCGGGCTTGGAGTTTTCATCCTTGGTGGCGTAGGCGGTCTGTAGGGCGCTGCCGTCCATGAAGACGTTGCCGTCGGAGTCCAGGAACTCCAGCTTGGCGGGAGAGCCGATCAGATCCAGCACGGCGGCGGGATCGGTCACATCGGGGATCTCCACGCGGATGCCGCTGACGCCCACCTTGCTGACGGTGGCTTCCGGATAGCCCTTCTCGGTCAGACGCTTGGCGATGATATCCATGGTGTTCTGCAGCAGGTAATCGAAGTTGTTGCCTTCCTCCCGCAGCTCGTCGCTCATGGTGGCTTCGTATTCGACGTACACGCCGCCCTTCAGATCAAGGCCAAGTGCGATGCTCTGAGGCCAGTTGTCCACGTCGGTGGTGGGCAGCCAGGGCAGTAGCTTGTACAAGCCGCGGCTATCCAGCCATGTGCCATGCACGCCCAGATAACCCACGGCGATGGTGAGTACCAGTACCACGCACAGAGCCAGAATGGCCGAAGCCTTCCTGCTCATTTTGGCGTGGCGACGATTGTTGACTTTCATTGTTTGTCAACCATCCTTCCGTCCGTATTTTGTTTTGTATGATTTTATTTTCCGCTGCTGCGGAAAGAAAATCCGGGAAGATCAGCCGCAGGCGACATCCTGCCGGAACAATAAATACGCTTCATCCAGATAACGGCCCCGGCGCAGCACGCAGCCGTTGGCGTCCCGGCTCAGGGTGAGACGGGGCAGCAGACACAGCGGCACGCAGAAAAACAGCGCCGCCAGCATCCAAACCCAGCGGGACGCACTGTCCCCCGCATCCGCCCACACCGGCAGCGCGCAGGCGCTCATCTCAAGGCCGGTCAGGGGCAGATTTTCCTGGAGAACCGTTTCCGTTTCGGGCGCAACGACCAGCGCACTCAAAAGCAGCAGAAAAAGGCCGCACAGCAGCGCTATCAGCAGCATTTTGCCAAACTTCATACGGCCTTCCCCTCCTTCCGGCATATGGACGTTCCGCTTTCGCATGGGTCTATTATAGTGTCTGGATCGGTTTCCGTCAAGGGAAGAAAAAGGGAAAGGCCGCGCCACAGCAGCCCTTCCCCTATCGTTAATAGATTTTCACCGTCAGACCTTCGTCCGCTTCATATTCCTTGTTGATCGTCTCGATCTCCTCCGGGCGAAGCGCCGGAGTGCAATAGTCGCACCGCACCAGTTTGGAGAAGGGTTCCTCCAACAGCTGGGCGTAGGAAAACGCCGTCAGGGGCAGATACTCGTCCTTCACGCTGGTGCAGGTGGCGGCGGAGTGGTAGCTCTTTCCGCCGTTGGGATTGTAGTAAAGCTGCAGATTGTCCTCCGGCAGCGGAATCTGCCGCCCGTGCCAGTCCTCCCACAGCACCAGCCGGGTGCCCATGCGGCTGCGCAGGGTGTTCCAGATCCACTGCATGTTCACGCCGTTGGGCGTTTTGCGGCGCTGCACCCGGATGCAGCCGTGGCTGGCCCGCTTGCCCAGCTCCTTTTCGCAGTAATTGTAATCCCGGCGGCCATCCTTTTTGTTGGTCAGATAGGGCACTTCGTGCAACAGATCGCCGTTGTTGAAGCGCATTCCATAGCCGCAGGTCATGTTGCCCGAGGGAAAATCCCCCACCGGGCTGACGATCATAAACTCGCCGGAACGGGTCTCGTTGTAGGGCTGCTTGTCGTTGGGCAGGCCCGTAGAGACCAATAGTGTGTCCATCAATTCGCCGTCGTGGAACAGATACAGCCGCTGAGTCAGCTTGTCGATCACGATGCCGTATTCTGGCTGAACTTTCTTCTCCACAAGCAGCTCCGTGCGGATATACCCGCTGACCAGTTGGTTCCATAATTTCAGCTTGCTGTCATGAAAGGAGCTGGAATAGCACTCCACATAGCTCCAGCCATTTTCCAGCGTTTCCAGCACATGCACGCCCTGCGACGCGCCCGTGACCTCGCCGACCCGCTCCGCGCCTTCCTCAGGCTCGGCCAGCAGGTAAAACGTGTCCTTCTGTCCGCCGTCGATCACCGTGATAGGGCTTTGCAGCATGGCCCAGACCGCTTCCGTATCCCGAATATCCATGGGCGTTTCCCAGTAGCAGTTTTCCTTGCCGCATACGCCCTGACCGGGCTGGTAGATCTTTGCCTCCGCGCTCGACAGGCTGAAACCGCCCAGCGCCAGCAGCACGGCGGCCATTCCCGAAAGCCGCCGGATCTTTCTCTGTTTTTTCGGCTGTATATGCAACCTTTTCCGCTCCCTTCGCGGCGCAGAAAACGCCGCTTTTCCATATGGTTTTTTTCAAACAAACGGGAGACTGCCGTTTCATCCCGTCTTTTCCGAATTTTACCAGAGAAAACCGCTTCTGACAATCTCTTTCTCCCACGTTCTAAATCCTTCTTGACTTTTGTCCGAAATCGTACTAGAATCCTCAGGTACGATTTCGGACAAAAGGAGGCTGCCAAGTGAAAAATACGCTTTCTCCAGCGCTGCGGCGTTCCAATTATCTCCACAGTGAAACGGATGCCGCCTTTCACGAACTTTGCCTGAAACTTGGCATTTCCGACAGCGCCATGAACCTGCTCTACATTCTCTGTGAGCAGGGGGATCCCTGCCCGCTGCAGTTGGTCTATCGCTTTGCTTTTTCCAGTAAGCAGACCGTTCATTCTGCCCTTCGCAAGTTGGAATCGGAGGGCGTTCTCCGATTGGAAGGCGACGGCCCGCGGAACAAGCAGGTCTGCCTGACCGAGAAGGGCCGGGCGCTGGCCGCGCGAACCGCCCTTCGCATGATTCATGCCGAGGACGCTGTCTTCGCTTCCTGGCCCGAGGAAGACGTCGCCCAATATCTGGCGCTGTCCGAGCGCTATCTGACCGCCCTGCGGGAGCAGGTTCGGCAACTGTAAAAACGGGAGTTTCCTACAATGCAAGCCATTCAATTATCCGATCACTTTACCCGGAAGCGCCTGCTGCGCTTTTCCCTGCCCTCCATCGTCATGATGGTGTTCACGTCCATCTACGGCGTGGTGGACGGATATTTCGTTTCCAATTATACGGGCAAAACGCCCTTCGCCGCCGTGAATCTAATAATGCCCTTTCTGATGATTCTGGGCGGCGTGGGTTTCATGTTCGGCACGGGCGGCGGCTCGTTGATCGCCAAAACCATGGGCGAGGGCAAGGCGGAAAAAGCGGACAAGCTTTTTTCCATGACCGTCTTCGCCTCCATTCTCTGCGGTCTGGTGCTGACCGCCGTGGGGCTGCTGTTTCTGCGGCCCTTCGCCCGGCTGATGGGCGCGGAGGGCGAACTGCTGGAAAACAGCCTGCTGTACGGCACCATCAACCTGATCGCCCTGCCCTTCTACATTCTGCAATATGAGTTTCAGTGTCTGTTCGCCACGGCGGAAAAACCCAAGCTGGGCCTGTATGTGACCGTTGCGTCAGGCGTGGCCAATATGGTGCTGGACTGGCTGCTGGTGGCGGTTCTTCCCTTCGGACTGGCCGGAGCGGCGGCGGCTACGGCCGCCAGCCAGTTCATCGGCGGCGTGTTCCCGCTGATCTATTTCGCCCGGAAAAATTCCAGCCGTCTGCACCTGACCCGCTGCCGTCTGGAGCTTCGCCCGCTGGGCCGTATCTGCGCCAACGGTTCCTCCGAGCTGATGAGCAATATTTCCATGTCGCTGGTCAGTATGCTGTATAATGTCCAGCTGATGCAGTACGTCGGAGAAGACGGCATTGCCGCCTATGGCGTACTGATGTATGTCAGCATGATCTTTCAGGCCATCTTCATCGGCTATTCCGTGGGTACCGCGCCTATCGTCAGCTACCACTACGGTGCGCAGAACCGGGAAGAACTCAAGAGCCTGCTGCGGAAAGCCATCTTTATTGTGGCGATTGCCGCGCTGTGCATGTTCGCCGCGGGGGAACTTCTCGCCGCTCCCCTTTCCCGCCTGTTCGTGGCCTATGACGAAGAACTGCTGCAAATGACCACCCATGCCTTCGCCATTTTCTCCTTCTCATTCCTGTTCTCCGGCTTTGCCATCAACGGCTCGTCCTTCTTTACCGCGCTGAACGACGGCCTGACCTCCGCCCTGATTTCCTTCCTGCGTACACTGGTGTTTCAGGTGGCGGCCGTACTGCTTTTTCCCCTGCTGAGGGGGTTGGACGGCATCTGGTTCTCCATCGTGGCGGCGGAGATCATGGCCGTGCTGGCCACCATCTTCTTCCTGCTGAAAAAGCAGAAGAAATACGGCTATTGATCCTCCTATTCAAAAGCGGCGGCTTCCCTTCTTCGTGAAGCCGCCGCATTTTTCAGTTTTTTCCATTTTGAAAGACCGGCGTGTAACGAAAACACGCCGGTCTTTTTAAGCAAGCCATGAGGCCCTCCGCCGAATGGCGGCCTTTTCTCTTATTCCCAGATAGAACCACGCCAAACCCGCGAGCCGCGAGGCCCTCCGCCGAGCGGCGGTAAAACGCAGCCAACTTTCCTGTCTCCCGAACAACCTGCACGCCTATGGTGCGCAGTCCGGGGTGCAGGGCCCCGCCCTGCCTGCCTAGTTGATGGAGCGGGCGTCGCTGAAGGGATAGACCACGTAGCGAACGTGACCGATGATCATGTCCCGGGTAATAGCTTCAGGCACACCGTTGGTCAGGTTGCGGCAGTCGTGGCTGTTGTCGCGGTTGTCGCCGCAGACAAAATACTCGTTCTCACCCAGCGTAATAGGTAACATGCTGAAACCGTTCTGGTTCCGGGACGGCGTCAGATAGGGTTCGTCCACCACTTCCCCGTTGCGGATCAGCACATTATCCACAAACATCAGTGTGTCGCCGGGAACGCCCACGACCCGCTTGACAAAATTCGTGTCGCCCCGGCCCGGATAATGGCAGATGACCACGTCGCCGGGCTGGGGATCCCCCGTCAGATATTCCGGCTTGGTCACGAACATGATCTCGCCGTTGGCCAGCGTGTCGTCCATGCTGTGGCCGTCCACCCGTACCGGCTCAAAGAGGAAGGTGCGGATGACCAAAGCGATAATGACCGCCGCGCCCAGCGTCAGGATCCAGCTCAAAATTTCCTTTTTAACATTCACAGGCTTCTTTTCCTTGCCTTTTTTCGTTTCTTCTGCAGGCTGCAATTCCTGTTTTTCTGCCGCCTGAACGTTTTCCGCTGCATTGTCCGTCTGCATTACCGTGTTCCTCCTTCGAATTGCCCGGCCATTTGCCGCAGCGTTTCCGCCTCCGGCACCGGCCCCTGCTCCAGTATTTTCTTGCGGCGCTTCACAAATTCCGGTCGTTCCATCATAACGACGCGTCCGCAGCCAAGGCATTTGATTTTGATGTCCGCGCCAATGCGGATCACCTGCCAGCGGTCGCTGCCGCAGGGATGGGCCTTGCGCGTCTGAATGACGTCGCCCAGACGAATTTCTTCCACGCTGTACGCACCTCCGGCATGATGATGAAAGAATTATACAACCTGACCGGCAAAGTTTCAACCCACCCGCCCCGGCAAAGCTTGGGCCCGGTGTGAATATTTGGTGAACTTTGCCGTGAACGAAAGATGAATTTTCGCTTTCAGCACCCCTGCGGGGTTGCTACAGGGAAAAACATTATGCTATACTGACCCTAACGCATTGCAAGGAGGTCGTTTGATATGGCAAGTTCCCGGAGTAAAAAGGCGCAGCGGAATACCATTCTGGTGCGGGTGATCTGCATCACGCTGGCCGCTCTGATGATCCTTTCCGTCGCCGCCGCCGCGCTGTGGCGGTAAACAGCCTCTTTTCCGATTTTTTCAGACTGTCACGCCGCCGTCCCATCCAACGGGACGGCGGCTTTTTTCAATCGTTGTACTCCACCGTCTGCTGGTAGGCCTTGTAAGTGCTGGTGTGCAGAATTTCCCGCTTGAACTCTTCGCCATTCTTATACCAGACCTTGTAGGTTTCCACCACGTAGCCCGTGCGGGCCTTGACAGTGATCTTGTTGGTGCCGTAAGGAAGCTGAGCGTTGTAGACGTACTTGACCTCCGTAGGCGGGTCCATGGTGCGGATGACCTGGGATTCCAAGTCGATGCTGACCCCTTCGCCCAGCGTCATGCCCCAAATTTCAGCGGACATTTTCCGATCCTCGTAATAAGTAATCAGGAAAACCGGGTAGTCCGTGTTATTTTTGAACTTGAAATCCAGATTGGGCCAGTTGACCGTCGCGTCCTCACCCTTATTGACATAGGAGCTGGGCCACGCGTGAGGACTGCGCTCCACGATCTCCAGATTGGCCCTGGCCACGGCGTTGAAAATGGTCGAGGACACCTGACAGATGCCGCCGCCTACCTCCTCAATGCTCTGCCCGGCAGCGATGGCCCCGGCAGACTTGTAGCCCTTTTCCACCGTGCGCTGCCCGGTGGTCTGGTTGAAGCTGAAAATCTCGCCGGGCATGAGCGCCGTGCCGTTGATGGCTTCGCAGGCCAGACGGATATTGGTGTTGCGGTTGGAATCCTTCGTAGTGGTAGTCGTGTAGGCGGCCACCATGGTAAAGCCTGCCGCCAGCGTGTCCTTGGTGACGGACGGCTGGGTGATGACCGGGTCCACGGTAACGGTGGCGTTCTTCTCCCACTTGTCCAGCGCGGCGCAGACCCGCTCATAGAGCAGATCGGCGTCCAGCGTCACGCCCGGCTGTTCGCTGGAAAAGGTGAAGCTGCGGGTCTTGTAGTCGAAGGTCAAAATTTGCGCGTCGATGGGATCGCGGGTCACATAGGCGGCGATCTCATCCACCAGCGCCCGCACCGCTTCGTGATCGTAGGTAGCGGTGGTGGTCAGGTTCACGCCCTGCTCCCGAAGGGCCAGCGCCGTGTTGACCCGCTGACGGAAGGGCGTCTGCTGAGTGGCCTGAATCTCCACCGTATTGGTGCGGCCAATGGCATAAGCCTTTTCCAGCACGTTGCCCAAATCCCGGGCAGACGGCACGTTGGACGAATCGAAATTCCACGTTTTATCCCCGATAGCGACCGTGACGGAAAACTGCCCCGCCGTCTCCCCCGTGGTCTTAGACAGTGCTTCCCGGGCTTCCTCCACCGTCATGCCGCCCACGCTGACCCCGTCCACAAATACGCCGGGATAGATCACGTTCTGGGCCATGTAATTTTTATACTGCCGATAGGAAGCGGCGGCCCGGCTGTCATAGCGCAGCAGCTCGCCGTTGATAAAGGCGTAATTTCCAAAGTCCTTCCAGAAATATCCCGCCATTTGGGGCATCATCATCACGCCCAGCACGCACATGCCGAAAAAGCACAGGGCAATGATGAACACATACAGGAAATTCTTCCACGGCTTCGTTTCTCTGCCCCGCCCGCGGTCTTTGCCCTTCGCCGGTTTCCTTCTGCCCGGTTCCGGGCGGCGGTTTGGCTGTCCCTCCGGCGGCCGGCTTCCCGCCCTGCGCCGAACCGGAAGGGACTGGACCGACGCGCGCCAGTCCAGATCGTCGTCGAAAAGAAACTCCTGTTCTTCCTCCTCATAGGGAGAAAATAACGGCCCGCCCATGGTCTTTTGCAAATCCGCCGGGCGGACAAATTCTCCCTGTTCATTCACGATCAGCCGTTTCTTTTCTTCCGGCCTCGTCTCATATCCTCCGCCCAATGCCGCCATAGCCGTCCTCCTGCTCCATGGGAGAAGCCGCCTTCTGAAGGATTCGGAAGCTCAGCACTTCCAGGCTTTCATCCAGATGCACGTTCTCCACCACTGCGTTCTCCGGCAGGTACAGGTCTACGGGCGCAAAGTTCCAAAACCCGCGCACGCCGCAGGCGTACAGTCGCTCCGCCAGCCCCTGTGCGGCGCGGGCGGGCACGGCCAGCAGCGCAATATCCACCGGGTGCTCTCTTACAAAACGTTCCATGCAGTCAATATCCTGCACGAACAGGCCGTCGACCTCCCTGCCGATCTTTTTCTCATCCCGGTCAAAGATGGCAATGGTCTCAAAGCCGTTGCGTGGAAAGGAATCGGAGCGGGCCATGGCCCTGCCGATATTGCCCCCGCCCACAATAATCATCTGATGGGTCTGATCCAGCCCCAGAAGATGACCGATATGTTCCCGCAGGCCGCTGACGGAGTAGCCGTACCCCTGCCGCCCATAGCCGCCGAAGCAGTTGATGTCCTGCCGAATCTGGGACGCGGTCAGTCCCATGCGTTGGCCCAGTTCCTTGGAGGAGATCTGGCGGACGCTTTCCCGTTCCAGCTCCTTCAAATGCCGGTAATAGGCAGGCAGACGCTTCACCATAGCGTCGGAAACATACATGGATCATTCCTCCGATTTCTATTTTTTCCCGAACCGCCGGATGAATGCGGCCAGTCATGGATGGGTCAGCGTTTTTCGTGACTACCGTCTGAAATTATACCACAAAGCCGAAAGTCACTCAAGTGAACGCGACGGTTCCCCAGCGCGCAAAAAACGGCATTTTCCGTCTGTTTAGGGCGGAAAATGCCGAAAGGGTTCATTCGCCCCACAGGCCACGCCGCAGCGCGTCCGAACGGTTGCAGAGGCACTCCTGCATGACGCTGGTGCGGGGGTCCACGTCATAACCGTGGAACACGCCCTTGATCTCGTGCAGCTCCACCGTTCCGCCCGCTTCTTCCAGTCGCCGGGCGTAAGCCACGCCTTCGTCGTGCAGGCAATCCAGCTCGGCCACCTCCATATAGGTCAGGGGCAGTTGTTTGGGCAGCTCCATTTCCATAGGCGAGGCCTCCGGGCAGGTCTTTCCTTCCAGATACATGCGCCACATTTCCGCGTTGTGCTCGGCGTTCCACATGGGCGTATCGGTATATTTCTTCATGGATTCGGTTTCCATGCGTTCATCTGCCACGGGATAGATCAGCATCTGGAATTTCGGCGCGGGCAAGCCCCGCGTTTCCGCGTCGCGGCAAAGGTAGATCGCCAATGCGCCGCCGGCGCTTTCCCCGCCCACGGCGATGCGTTCCGGGTCAATATGCAGTTCCTCCGCGTGCTCGCAGGCCCATGCATAGGCGGCAATATCATCCTCCCGGGCGGCAGGATAGGGATATTCCGGCAGCAGCCGGTAATCCGGCATCAGCACCCGGCAGTTGGCCTCCCGGGCAAACAGCGCGTTCATCCAGCGATGCTGGGGTGCGGCCCCGAAGCCGAAGCCGCCGCCGTGGGTATAGATCATCAGCGGCAGCGTTTCGTCCGTGTCCTTGGGTTCGGAGATCAGCATCTGCATTTCTCCGCCCGGCGAGGGGATGGTGACCCAGCGCTGCTCCACCTTGCGGGAGGAACCTGCGTGCAGAAGCAGCTCCATCGGTTTATGGGACACCTTCAAAAATAAAGCGGTAAACGGTGTGTGGAACGGTTCAAACTTACGGTATTCCGGCTGCACCCAGCCCCATTTTCCCATACGTCGTCTCCTTTGGTTTCAATATCAGGGTCATACGGCTCTTTTTTGAAAGTGCTCGGCATGACGACCTGTTTCCCATTATAAAAAGTTCCCGTTTTTCCTGTCAAGCCATGAATTTCTTTTTGGAAAAGCTGGATTTTTCCGGGGCTTCCTGTTATGATAAAGATACGATTTATTTTCTATTTAGGAGGTAATTCCATGACTCCCCATAACACGGCTGAAAAAGGCCAGATCGCGTCCACCTGTCTGATGCCGGGCGATCCGCTGCGGGCAAAAATGATCGCCGAAAATTTCCTGACCGACGTGGAGTGCTTCAACCAGACCCGTGGGATGCTGGGCTACACCGGCAACTATCAGGGCAAACGCGTGTCCGTCATGGGGCACGGCATGGGCATCCCTTCCATCGGCATTTACACTTACGAGCTGTTCTCCTTTTATGACGTGGAGAATATCATCCGCATCGGTTCCATCGGCGGTCTGGACGCGTCCCTGAATCTGGGCGATGTGATCCTGGCACAGGGTGCGTCCACGGACAGCAACTACGGCAGCCAGTACGGTCTTGGCGGCACCTTTGCCCCCATCTGCGACTACGGCCTTCTGAAGTTGGCCGACCAGACGGCGGAAAAGAAGGGGCTGCCCATCCGTGTCGGCAACGTGCTGGCCAGCGACATGTTCTACCGCGCCAACCCGGAGGTTTTTGACAAGTGGCGCGCCATGGGCATTCTGGGCGTGGAGATGGAATGCTCCGCCCTTTACATGAACGCCGCCTATCTGCACAAGAAGGCGCTGGGCATTCTGACCGTCAGCGACATCATCGGCGACGACAGCCGCGCCATGACGGCGGAAGAACGCCAGACCATGCTGACGAACATGATCACGCTGGCGCTGGACATGGCGAAGGAGCTGTAAGGAAGCAGGGCTGTGGCTTTGCACTTTCCCGGCGGCTTTAGTATTCGATCCGGCTCATTTTTCAGCATAGCAACAGACGGCACGGCAGTACAAGCCGTGCTGTTTGTTTTTCCAGAGGAAGAAATCTGCAAGCAGTGGTTTGCCGAGTGTTTGCCCCGAGGAAAGAACCCCTGCTTTTATCGGCAGTCAACGATTCTGTCGTAAGAATTTCACCGCCGAGCCGATGGGAATGACGCACCGACTACGGCGCGGAAGCACAGGTGCAGCCTTATGGGGGTGCTGTTTTGCTTGGGTAGGCGTGCAGGTAGTGAGCGGAAAGCCCCCTGCAAGCATCAATGTGCGTCAACTTGGCCGGAAGCAGTCCCCAGCCGGGGGCTGACGCGCCGACTACGGCGCGAACGGTGGGGCTTCCGCCCTGAGAAGGGTAGTACTTTCTTTCGGTGCGAAAGAAAGTACCAAAGAAAGCCAGCGGCACGGCGACTACGGGAAAAAGGCTTCTATTGCCCATTTTGACGGCGGGGCT
>ERZ827168.871-NODE-871-length-45637-cov-23.279891_pt1 | contig 45637 bp, 37 predicted proteins | sample MGYA00519868_ERZ827168 | MGnify/ENA primary metagenome ERZ827168 (study PRJEB31778, sample SAMEA3449271) | human gut metagenome | biome: human gut; feature: human-associated habitat; material: faeces | place: United Kingdom | collected 2010/2012 ...
AGATGTTTTGCCATAAAAGTTTCTCCTTCCGGGTGGATTGTAACAAAGGTCGGTCGTCTTCGAACCGCAGGAAGTTGCCTCCTCCGGTCGGGGCTACGCCCCTCCCTCCAGAGGCAACTTCCTTACAATGCAAATTTACGACAATCATTCATTTCCTACCCTTCCGTGTCTACTTTTACGAGAGCAACATCTATGGCGATGCTACCGGAACAGACAAGGTAGAGCCTAAGTTCGCTCTTTCTTCAGGTACTAACGAGGTTACGACGAGAACGATCCTAACTGCAAGAACTTCGCAGATAACCCTAATATGCTCATCCAGCAGGGTAAGCTCATCATCGGTGAGAACGCCCCTAAGATGCAGGTTAAGGAAGATGGTCTCTATCACATCAAACTCGACAACAACACTGCAGGTGACCTTCCTGACGGCGCACAGATCGTTATCCAGAAGGCTGACTTCGGTGTTCGCGGCGGTATGAACGGCTGGGGATTCACAAAAGGAGAAGTTAATAAGGCTGACGATGGCACCATCACATACACTTGGAAGGATCAGAACCTCGCAAAGGGCGGAGAGTTCAAATTCGCTTCTTGCTGGGGATGGAAGATCAACCTCGACCTCGACAACAAGGTTAAGGCAGAGGTTTCTCTCGGACTCGACAATAACGGTGAATTCACTAACGTGAGCGCAGGCAACATCAAGGTTGAGAAGGCAGGTCTTTATGACATCACCCTCACCTACAAATGCGCAGGTGGCCCTATCTCCAAGTCTTTCTCTTTCACATACACCCTTACAAAGGAAAGCACCACTCCTACCACTCTCTATATGATCGGTAACGATTTCGGCAACTGGGATTGGACTAGTGAAGGCGTAGTGGATATGATCCCTGTACACAGCCACCAGGGCCAGTTCTGGGCTATCCGTTACCTCACCACAGCGACTGAGTTCAAGTTCAGCCCTAACAAGGACTGGAACGGAGCATTCAAAGCTCAGGGTGCAAACGACAGCGGTTTCATAACTAAGGGTGACAACTGCGCAGTAGCTGCAGAAGGCCTTTATATGATTTTCGTAGACCTCGAGGGTGAGTGCATCACCGTAGAGCCTGCTGCAGTATTCGGTATGGGTGAATGCTTCGGCAACTGGGATGCCGGCAAGAATCCATTCGAAATGGGTAAGGGCGCTTCAGTAGTACTTCCTAAAACAGGTAACCTCCGTATGTATGCAGAGTGCTCTAAGCACGCTTCTGCAGACTGGTGGCAGATGGAGTTCAACATCATCGACGGCAAGATCGTTTACCGTGCAGACGGTAACGAGCAGGCAGCAGTTCCTGCAACTGCCGGACAGACAGTTACTCTTGACTTCAACGCCGGAACAGGTAGCATCAATTAATTTCAGTTTGTTATCATAAGTTTTAAAAAAAAGGGAGTCGGCTAGCAATTAGTCGACTCCCTTACTATTATGAGAAGAATTCGTCTTATTCCACTACGACCTCACCATTTTTCACATCCACGGTAAGTTCAGATCCCTTCGTGACCTTGCCTTCGAGAATCTTCTTAGCGATTATGTTAATCAATTCCCTCTGCATCAGTCGCTTGATAGGACGAGCACCATAAGCCGGGTCGTAACCCTCGTTAGTCATATAGTTCTCGAAATCCTCGCTGAAACTAATCTTCACGCCGCTGTCTGCAAGCTTATCCCTAAGGATATTCATCTGCAGATGCAAAATCTGACGTATGTCGTCTTTCGTGAGCTGTTCGAAAGTGATGATCTCATCGATACGGTTCAGAAATTCAGGACGCATCATCGTCTTTATCTGCTCCGCCGTAGCGTTTGAGGTCATAATCAGGATAGTGTTCTTGAAATCGACGGTCCTACCCTTGTTATCGGTCAGACGTCCGTCGTCGAGCACCTGAAGCAAGATGTTGAACACATCCGGATGGGCCTTCTCTATCTCATCGAGCAATATCACTGAATACGGCTTTCTGCGGACCGCTTCGGTCAGCTGACCACCTTCATCGTAACCTACATATCCCGGAGGCGCACCCACGAGTCTGCTCACTGAATGACGTTCCTGGTACTCGGACATATCTATTCGAGTAATCATGTTCTCGTCATTGAACAGGAATTCCGCGAGGCTCTTGGCCAATTCGGTCTTACCCACACCGGTAGTACCGAGGAAGAGGAACGAGCCAATTGGCCTTTTCTCATTTTGAAGGCCTGCACGGCTTCTGCGGACGGCATCGGACACTGCCTTGATGGCTGCGTCTTGGCCCACTACCCTCTTATGGAGTTCGTCTTCCATTCGAAGCAGCTTGGTCTTCTCGCTTTCGAGCATCCTGTTTACAGGGATGCCGGTCCAGCGGGCGACGATTTCAGCGATGTCGTTCGGGGTCACGGACTCACTCAGGATAGGGTCTTTTATGGCCGCTCTCTGAGCCGTGAGCTGCTCTATGTTCTTTTGAACCTGCGACATCTTACCGTAGCGTATCTCGGCCACGCGGGCGTAGTCACCTGAACGCTCGGCGTTATTGGCCTGAAGCTTAAGGTCTTCCAACTGTGCACGGTCGCTCTGGAGCTCGGAGAGGATGTTTTTCTCGGCATTCCAGCGTTTCTGGAGCTCGGAGTGCTGTTTTCTGGCCTCTGAAAGCTCGGCTTCGATTTTGTCGAGTTTTAATGACACGCCTTCGCGCTTTACGGCTTCCTTTTCGATTTCGAGCTGGCGAATCTTACTGTCGAGCTCGGCAATAGGCTCCGGAACGGAATTCATCTCCAAACGAAGCTTTGACGCAGCCTCATCGACCAAGTCTATCGCCTTATCAGGCAGGAATCGAGACGTAATGTAACGTGATGACAACTCTACTGCCGCGATCAGGGCATCGTCTTCGATTTTTACTTTATGATGATTCTCGTATTTCTCCTTAAGACCACGCAGAATCGAGATGGATTCGGCCTGAGTAGGCTCGTCGACCATTACCATCTGGAAACGACGTTCAAGCGCCTTGTCGGTTTCGAAGTATTTCTGATACTCGTCGAGAGTGGTGGAACCGATGGTTCTCAACTCGCCACGGGCCAATGCCGGTTTCAGGATATTAGACGCATCCATAGCGCCTGAACTTCTACCGGCACCTACCAGAGTGTGTATCTCATCGATGAAAAGGATGACTTGTCCGTCTGAATCTATTACTTCCTTCACGACGGCCTTAAGCCTTTCCTCGAACTCGCCCTGGTATTTCGCACCTGCGATGATAGCACCCAAATCCAGAGAGTAGATAAGTCTGTTCTTCAGGTTTTCCGGCACGTTTCCGTCTACTATCTTCTGGGCTATACCCTCTGATATGGCGGTCTTACCGACACCCGGCTCACCTACGAGAATAGGGTTATTCTTAGTACGTCTGCTAAGGATCTGGAGGACTCGGCGGATTTCCTCGTCCCTGCCGATTACCGGATCGAGCTTTCCTTGAAGGGCGCGCTCGTTCAGGTTAATCGCGAACTTTTCCAAATTTTCGTACTTGTTATCCATATATCAAATCTCCTTTTTTTCTAAAATTGTTACTTTGACTGATTCCAATTTACGTTCCACTGACAAAATGTCAGAATGCATTTTCACACGATATTTCGCGGGAAATTTCGTATCTTTACACAAATTTCAATTATTATGAGAGCAGCAATTTACGGCGCAGGCTCACTTGGAACTATTCTGGGAGCCTTTATCACTAAAAACGGTGGTAAAATCGAATTGATCAATCGCAATAAGAAACACATCGAAGCCCTGAAGGAGCACGGCGCACGCGTTACCGGCACTATGGACTTCACGCAGAAAGTAGACGCCTACACTATAGACGAGATGTCAGGAATATACGACATTATCTTCCTGATGACCAAACAGCAGCATAACCAGGAAGTAGTAACGTTCCTGAAAGACTACTTGGCACCGGACGGAGTAATCGTCACCTTACAGAACGGCCTTCCGGAGCTTCTCATAAGCGACATCGTAGGACAAGACAGAGTATTGGGATGCACCGTGGCCTGGGGCGCCACCATGACGGAACCAGGCGTATGCGAACTCACCAGTTCACCGGACTCACTGACATTCTCTCTCGGCTTTTTGGGAAAGACACCTAACCATCACTTCGAAGACGTCAAGGCCCTTCTGGAAAAGATGGGACCGGTCGAAGTAGATAAAAACTTCATAGGCACCCGCTGGAGCAAGCTCCTCATAAATTCCGCATTCTCAGGAATGAGCGCCGTGCTGGGCTGCACTTTCGGCGAGGCCGCAGGAAACCGCAAATCCAGAAAAATCGTTCAGGCCATCATAAAGGAGTGCATAGACGTATGTGCTAAGGGTGGCATCAAGATAGAACCGATACAGGGTAAGGACATCGTCAAACTGCTGGACTTCAAGAACCCGGTAAAGAAGGCGATTTCGTTCGCCATAATTCCATTGGCCATTAAGAAACACGCGCTTTTGAAAGCCAGTATGTTGCAGGACCTCGAGCACGGCAAGAAGACGGAAGTGGACGCCATCAACGGCTCAGTATGCGAGTACGGTCGTAAAGTCGGCGTGCCTACACCTATGAACGATAAGGTAGTGGAAATCATACACAAAATCGAGAACGGCGAATTGAAGCCATCATTTGACAATCTTAAATTCTTCTAAGACGACAGATAGTTCAGCAGACCTCTTTCCGGTCTAAAGTCAAACAACAGCTTCACCGCTCTTGAAATCGCTTCCAAAGGCTACTACGAGCCTTAGAAACAATAATTTGTGCCTATCGACATCCAGAATGGGTCGCCTATTCCCTTATTGAAATTGTGCGCGACCTCGATGGACACGATAAAGTTCTGATTCCAGGCCAATTTCAAACCGGCACCGCCGCTGCAGATGAATTGGCCTGCCATGTCGCGAATGTATTTGTCTGCCTCTCCGGCCTTGTATCCGGCAGCGATGGCCAAAGCATTGATTTCCGGCAGCACGCTCATTTCGGAAACACGATAAGGCTGCACTATCATACCGCAGTCGAGGAATGGGTTAGCGGCCAAGTAGAAATTCTGGCCTAAGAACTTGAAATTCACCATCTTGACGCGAAGCTCGAAGTTACCCCAAGCGTAGCCGTCGCCGATGAGACGATTAGCCCTGGTACCACGAAGGGTATTCGAACTACCCAGACCTTCGGACATCATCTGTTTGAGAATCAGGGCAGTGACATTCTGCTGCACATAGAAAGGAGCCTCGCCCGCTACCGTTCCCTGATATGCCAAATGGTACGCGAACACCGGATCTCCCACCTTCAGGCCAAGCGGAATGCGAACATAGTGGCGGAAATGAGCGCTCAACTTCAAATAGTTGAAGCCATCGCCGAATACGTCCGGAGAGCCGTTCACGTAGATTTCAGACCAAATACCGCTATTAGGGGCGGTCTCGAAGTCACGGCTGTCGTATACGAGTCCGGCCTTGATTTCCAATCTGCTGCCTCCATTGGCCTCGCTATCCTTTATGACGCCGAATTGCTTATAGTGATTATATAAAGTAGACTGTGCATCGTAACCATACTTGGATTCGTTAATGTCTCCCATTCGGAAATTCCAATAGCTTACGCCACCTGCCCAGCGAAGACGCGGAACTATATTTCCCTGAAAGTCTGCGAGAACTCTTATGATGTCGCGATTAGTGTAATAGTATGAGACATTCTTTAGTGGGTTAATGCCCATCGTAGAGAATAGGGCTGCATCTGCTGCAGGAATGGTTCCGTCAAGTATCTGAGAAGCAAAAGATTTGTTCGATTCGAGCGACTTGTACAAAGGTGAAGCAGCACCGTTGAATCCCCAGAAATTATATAGAGGGTCATCGATGTAAGTAGCACTGACCGTAGTTCTGACATTAGGAATCAAGAACTTACTGTCATAGGCCAGATAAAGCCTCGTCCTTCCCTTCGTAAAATGTGACACCTCATAACTGATCTTATCACGATAGTTAGGATAGGTCGAACCGTCGCCATAATAATAGAAATCACCGAATACTCCGTACTGGAAGCCCATATCGGAAGAATAGGTAGCACACGGCAAAGCGCCGAATCCCCATCCGGTCTTCTTCTCCGCTTGAACTTCCTGAGCATTGGCTTCGATAGACGCACCGCACACGCACATAGCGGCCAGTGCCATTAACATAGTCTTTTTCATTACCTGTTTAGTAGTTATCAACGCCTGCAAAGATACACAATTTCCCCGAAAGTCAATTTAATGTCCCTAACGCTTTGAGGCTGACCTATTCGGCCCTCTTTTCACCGTACGGGATGACAGTTAAAGCATTTTCGTCCGGGCAAAAGGGCTTTTCACCGGATGAAATACGTTTTTGAGCTCTGCCGTCCGGGCAAACCAGCCTTTCGCCGGATGGGAAGACAGTTCTGCGTCAGAGTAGGTGTCGCAAAACCGCAATAGAAAGCGGTCTGACGGTACCCAATATAGCAAAATAACCCATTGGGTGCCGTGCATTTCCTTGTCGCGAAGTCGAAAAACACCTTTGGAGTCAGGATGCCGTAGAGACGCTTCTAGATGGTCCGGTGGCTAAAGGTGTACAGAAGTTTCGTACACCTTCAGGTTACACCCTTAGTAGAACGCTGTAGAATGCGGCAGATGTTCAAAGGTGTTTTTCGGGTTGCGAAATAATGATGGCGGAACTCCGCGAGCCAGCAATACACCCTGAGGGCAATGCCATCCACGGCTTAGTGGAGGGAACCATTTCGTCAGAAATGGAAGGGCCCGTCCGAAGGGTGTCTTTTGCTGCGAGCACCCCATCCGGCAAAACCCGCATTTCGCCGGATGAAATGACATTAAGACGCTTCCCATCCAGCCAAACCCACGATCCACCGGACGGGAAGGCCATTGAGACTAGCTCATCAAAATCACTTTGGCAGCCAATGTGCCATAGGAAGCGTATACTGGCACCTCCCTGCCAAGGTGGATCTAAAAAAGGCTCACTTTGGCAAGCCACCCTTAACAGAGTGCGTTCTACGCCATCCTCCTTGCCAAAGTGAATTGGCGGAAGCCTCCACAACATTTTGCGGACCCTCCTGCGAGCCAGCAATACACCCTGAGGGCAATGCCATCCACGGCTTAGTGGAGGGAACCATTTCGTCAGAAATGGAAAGGTCCGTCCGAGGGGTGTGTTTTGCTGCGAGCGATAACGAAACTGCTTTCTGCAAGAAATACCATCGGTGTACAAAACACAGAAAGCATCTTGTCGATAAAAACCTGATGAGACATTATTAACAGGCACTGTAATAAACAGTTTTCGGTCTTTAAAGCTCAAGCGCTGCGCCGAGCTCGATGGGGCGGCTCGCTTGCGCTTGAACTTTTGTGATTATCCATTTTCGTCCGGGCAAACCTGCCTTTCGCCGGACGAAACGTCATTGGGAGCGTTCCCATCCGGCAAAATGGCCTTTCACCGGATGAAATACGTTTTTGAGCTCTGCTGTCCGAGCAAACCGCCCTTTCACCGAAGGAAACAGCATTTTTGCTCCAGAAAAGTCAATTGTCCAAAGAAAAATGTGAGTTCAACACAAGGTTCCCCCGGCCCGTCGATTAGAGGTTGCAGTCTCGACGAATTAGTCGTCGATTATGAACTTTTCGAGAGGGGTGTTCAGGGCGTTGGCTATGTCGAACAGCCTTTCGGAGACGAGTTGCGTCTTTCCATTTTCGAGAGTCCAGTAGCTCTGTCTGTTCATTCCTAGTCGGAGGGCCATCTGCTCCTGTGTAAGTCCCTTCGATTCTCTAATCGCGCGAATATTGGCCTTGATAGTATGATTGTCCATTCTTTTTTTCGGCAAAGTTAGGGCATTATCATACTCCTGTCTACCAAGCTGCGCTTTACAAAGTAAACCTAAATAACCCGAATTAAAAGAAATCAGCATTCCCGTCCGGCCCAAGCGGCTTTTCACCGGATGGGACGGCACACCTCACAGCACCAACTATTTCAGGCGGGAGAGGATGAGGTCGCCGAGGCGAGTCTTGCGGTCGATGTGGTCCAGCACTTCGTTCACGAACGGATTATCGTCGAAGCCGCCGCCACGGACAGCATTGAAATCCTCGTCACGACGCGTCTTGTCCCCATCTGCGCCAAATCCCGTCATCGTGGTAAGCGCGAACTCCTTACGAGCGTCGTCGTAAATCAACTTATCCAGCGACACCACCGCATTCTTCCACTGCTTCACGATTTCCTCCACATCTGCCCGGGTAATCGTAGACAAATCTACTTGCCAATACCTCTCTATCGCATCGTAAGCCCACGTCCACTCGTAGCTGTAATAATGAGTAAAGACATCGCGGAATCTCTCGGAAAGTTCGGTAACATCATCTATCTTTCTATCTATCACATCGCTGCAAATCTTCTCTATCTCCGACGCAGGGGCTATGAGACCGGAGATATCCACCCATTGGCCAGCCCCGACGGAAGTATCCTTTCGAAGAGCGCGACGAAGATTCTCATCAGTACTTATGTCAGCATCTTGAATTCTGGATATCAAAGAATTGCCCAAGAACTTCACGATGGCCGTCTGGTAATACTTGATACCCTTGAACAAAGCCGCATTCCTTATAATAGCCTTCTTGTAGCAATAGTTGTCAGCCCTCTGTCCCGAAGCCTCCTTTAGGCGCTCGAGAATCTCTATTCCGGAAAACATCTTCTGGACGGTATACGGGCTAAGATGATTGTAATTAATGTAATCCAGGCGATGAGGGTCTTTTCGTTTGTCCCTTTCCGGCCACTTCTTCACGTCACGTATCGTACCTACCGACTTGAGATTCACACCAGGAACGATATAAGTCGCGCCCTGCTGCTCTATAATATATGAAAAAGGAAGGTCCGTGGTGTCCAGATTATTAACGTGACGCCCCATAACCAAAGAGAAAGGACCTATCTTCGCTGGCCACAGTATGTATGAATCGGAGGTCGTCTTGGCCCCTCTTTCGAGGATTCCCTGATGTATCGGTCCCAGCTTGTACATATGGTTGCTCTGATTCGAGCCCGACCCTGCATTCATAAACGAGAACATACCCGCTATCAGCAGCGTGGATTTGTGATGGGTGACCGTATAAGGCCCTGCGAAAAGCGAACAAGCCTCGCCGTTTTCGCCTTGGCAATTACTGAAGAACAGCGATTCCGAAGCACTGTAGCCGTGGCCAAGCACGCAGGATTGGCCTACGAAACATTTGGAAATCATAACTCCGTCCGTGATGCGGCTTCCGCTCTCCACGATAAAGTCGTCTGCTATGACATTCATTCCTATCATCACCGGGTCCTCCGCGCACGAAATGATGGAGCCGTTACGCAGCCTGGAAGCGCCCTTAATCTTAGCGTAGGCGCCTATGTTCACGTTCACTATGTGCATAGCGTCCAGAATCTCCACATTTTCACCGATGACGCCAAACGGCTTCGACACGCTCTCTACATATTTGGCCACCATAGCGTCCAGCGCCTCGGTGAGTTCCGGCTTGTGACGATAAAGAGCCGAAATATAAGCCTCGTGCGACGACAAATGATCGTGAATCGCGACCTCTCGGCCTCCCGTCTCATTCAATACGCTTACCTTAATTCCGTTCCCGAAAGACGTCTCGCCGTAAGTGATGATATCCGTCACGTTTTCCAAATAAGAGCCACTTCCGATAACGTAATTAGCTATGTAGTTACGAATGTGCTCTATCATACAATCGTCGCCCACTACCACGTTATGAAGAGTGGCGTGGAAGATTCCGCTATGCTTTTGGATTCCACCTGCCAGAGTAAAAACCTTCCGGAAGGCTCCGAGCTTAATTTGGCCTGAAAAATTAACATTTCTAACGAATTCCGGCGTAAACTCCGGATCGACGAGGACATTGCTCCAGTCCTCGCACCTGCACGATTGCGCTTCCAGCTTCGCTATCTGCTCCGCTGTCAAATTAACGTAGGGTTTCATTTATCCGTATAATATTTCTGATAAACAATATATTATCAGCGCAATATACGAAAAAAATAAAAAAGGCCAACTTTTGGGGTGCATGTCACGAATGCACGACCTTATATTCTCCTTATCATAAACCACCTCAAATTGCAATCAACTCCCTACCCAGACTATGCAGAGAGGAGATAATCTCCTGCTTGCGTTTCTCGCTCGGCTTCTTAATTCCATAGATGTACTTTGAAAGCAGGCTCTTGTTAATACCTATGCTTCTGGCGACCTCGGAAACATTCAGCTGAGGGAACCGTGCGAAAATCATAGCAATATCATTTGTGCAATCGGGCTCCGCCGTATCTTCCAGAAAGCTAGAAATGTGGATGTCTTCATCCAATGACGGCCAGCGGATATCATCACCGAAGCGACCTATCTTATAACCAAGACGCTCTTCCTCAGTGGCTTCAAGCAGTACAGGAAATGCCTCCAAAGGTCTTGAATATACCTTTGCAGCATCCGTCTCTATATAGACTCGCCTTGAGTCGAACCAAACTTTACATATCTTCTCCATGGTATTCAGCCCATTTTTCAATTATATCCTCTTGGTATATCTTCACTATCTGAACGGCCTTCTTCAGGTCTTTCGGTTTTATACCTTGATTCTCTAAAATCTCCAAAGACTTGACATTTATCTTAGCCCTTCCATCTCCATTCTCTACATGCACGTGGATTGGTAAGTACTCAAGAGAATAGAAGAAGAATCGCATTCCGAATAATTCAAATAGTGTCAGCATAGTATCTCGTATCAAATTCTATGCAAAAGTAGGGATAAATTTTTATCCCCGCAATAGTTTTGAAGATTTTCTATCGATCCCAAGAGAATTGTGAAGTCAACACAGGGTTTTCCACTGAACGAAAAAAGGCCAACCGCGATGGTTGACCTTTTGTGCATCCTTAGGGATTCGAACCCTAGACCCACTGATTAAGAGTCAGTTGCTCTACCAACTGAGCTAAGGATGCAGAACACTCGTGACTCGTTCGGGGCTCGAACCCGAGACCCCCACATTAAAAGTGTGATGCTCTACCTACTGAGCTAACGAGTCTTCCGCCCTTCTTCGAGAGGGATTGCAAAGGTAGACATTTGCTTCGAAATATCCAAATTTTATTTAATAAAAATTTTAATTTTTGTACATTTCTTTGAATCCCCACCTGAAAGCGTCGAGCGTTTCGGTGAGCGCCGGGTCCAGTCTCAGGAAGTTAGTCGTCTGTTCTCCAGCATAATCGTTACAATTAAACCACACTCCGCCCTTAAGAGGGTGAAGATAGGGATTAGAATCGTAGTTCAAAAAATCTTGGAACATTCCACGCACCCACTCGGCCTGATAGTGACCATTTCTCATTTCTTCCCCGGTGGTAGCTCCCCCGCTTCCGCAGGCAAACTCGCTTATTATCCACGGCATCTGCGAGAAAAGCTCCTTATTCGTATTATACACGAGAGTATACCTGTCCCTGAATGACTCGAAAGGCACATTATTTCCCATCTCGTAATTAGTAACGCCCAAAGCCTGCACATAGGCATCGCCCGGATAATATGCCAAGTCCTCTCCCCATCTGGAATACGGGCAGCTCACGGCATTGGGATTGAATATCCAGATACAGTTATCCACACCCTCGCTTTCGAAAATGTCATAGAGGTATCTCCACGTCAGAATGAATATCTCCGGATCGCAAAGCGTCATCATACCGCAATAGCTGGTCCAGTCCGTATTCATCTCGTTATTTAGCCTGAAAAGCACCGGATAGCCATAAGCCTTTATCGCAGACGCCAGCTTTCGAAAATCCTCGTCATACACTCCGCGCAATATGTCAAACATAGGCGTCTGACACTGAGTGGAATTATACGAACTTACGTTATTATTATTCGTAGTGAACTGATAGGTAAACTGAAGGACAGGCTTCGAGTTGAATCCGTCGCCACCAGCGAATTCACCGGCAAGAGTACTAGGAAATTCCCTCTTCGACGAATACCAAGCTATATGCGAATAGGTAGGCATAATATCGAAAGGACGGCCGAACACGGCTTCCAGACGCGAAGTCTCCGCACGCAGCTTTTCCCTGGTAGACGCCACATTCTCCGGCTCGTTGTCTCCCGGCATACTATAACTGAAGACCCCGAAATCAAAAGTCTTCTGGGCCAATAATTTCTCGTAGTATGCGGCCGTACGGGCATTCCACTTAGGGTTAGGTCGTGCCTTCTGCGGCTCCATAAAGTTTTTCGACGTACCGAAATTCGTTATGACCTTGAATGTCTTTAGGATATGGTCGAACTGCTTAAGAGCGGACCTATCGCGACACTTGTACACTAAGAATCCGAACTTGGACCATTGCCCCACAGGCCTTACCAGCGCTATCTTATAATATGGCAGGTCCAGCCCCTGAGCATAGATGGTGTATAGATTCACGCTATACCCCTCCAGCAGGCTCTCGTCGTCTTTTACGACGCTTTCCAAGAACTTAAGTCCATTCTGGGAGATGTAATTCGAGTTGCTTATGTATCTGTCGAGCCATTCACCCGTATAGATGCCGTAGTACTCCTGAGTCGCAGGATAAGGGTTCACCCTCTCCATAGTAATGCGAAGCGAGATGCCATCGCCCTCGAAGCGCTGTGCGTATTTGGCAAGCGTATAGTCAGGGACCAATCCCAAATCAAGCGGCAGCGTCACCGCATAGCCGTCAGACTCCGACACGAAGCGCATACAGTCCGCTCCCACGAACTCGTAACGCAAGTCGGACGAAGCTTTCCTAAGTGACTTCCTATACGAAAGCGAAGGCTTTCCGTCAAGCATCCACTTGACCTTCAGGACATCGGCAGCCGTCTTGAAACTAATGTCGTCGGCAAAACGGCTATGCCAGAGAGCCTCCAGCCCTTCAGTCTCCGTTATATACTCGGAAGGCTCTTCCGGAGTAGGAGGCGGAGGGGTAGGCTTGTCCGGCTCCACCGAAGCGTCCGGCGTACAGGAAAATAGTGCGAAACACACTAAAAGACTACCTAAGTACCTATTCTTCATCTTTTCCTCCTAACAAATCTCCTGTAAACTTGCGGCTTCTCTCATAACCGTCACGAGGCGCCTTCCACATAAGAAGGAACACGATGGCGCCGATCGAACCCACCACGAGGAAGGTGATGAACACCGACTTCCATCCGAAGTGGTCGGCTATGAAACCTACGCCCAAGGCAGAAAGGGCAGAGCCTACGTAGCCACAGATGCCGGTAAGGCCATTGGCAGTAGCGGAAGCCTCCTTCGTGGCCTGATTGGCCGCACCTATGCCGATAAGGGCCTGAGGTCCATAGATGCAGAAACCGCTCATCGCGAGCACGAGAGTGGAAACCACGGGGCTAAGAGTGTCGCAGAGAGCGAAAATCGCGAGGAAGACCACAGCTCCGACCATAGAGAAAAGGCACATTCTATGCGAGAGACCCTTGAAAATGTGGTCGGACGCCCATCCTGCGAAGATGGTACCGATAATGGCGGTAAGTTCGAACAGAGCCACTGACCAAGCTGCGCTCTTGATGTCCATTCCCCTGTCCTCGGTGAGGAACTTCGGGCCCCAGTCGAGCACTCCCATACGAAGGACGTACACGAAGACATTGGCCAATGCGAGCATCCACACCCATCTGTTCTTGAATACCATATGGTCGAGGAACGCCTTGTGCGCACCCGGAATGTCGTTAATCTTCTCCTTGCCGGTGTCGGTCCCCTTGATTTCAGGAAGACCCACGCTCTGAGGAGTATCCTTAAGGCCGAGAAGACATACTATCGCAGCGCCCACGGCCACGATTCCCGGGATTATGAAACACCATCTCCAAGCGCCGTAGTGTGTGGCATAACTCATCACCTTCTCGCTCTGCTCCACGGCACTGAGGCTATCCCAGCCTTTGATATTGGCGGCCAAGTTAGAAGCTATGCGGGCTACCACCGAGCTGTTACCGCTCATATCCGCGCCCATATCCGTCATTATAAGTCCACAGATTACCACTGCGGCGAAAGAACCGATACTATGCGAGGTGTTCCAAATGCTCATCTTGGTGGAAAGTTCCCCCGGAGCGATCCATTGCGGGAGCATTCTCGCGCAAGGCGGATAGCCGAAACCCTGGAAATACTGGTTCAAGACTATGGTAATGCCCATCACGATGACTAGCATATTCACGAATTGCGGTCCCTCGTGAACTCCGGTTATATAATAGGAGAGATCCACTCCGAAACCGAAACAGAAGTTGGCGGCTGCACATAGGAACAAACCTATCGCCATAAAGAGTTTCGTACTTACCCTCTCGACTATGAATCCGTTTATGAAACGGCTAAGTCCATAGATGAGCGAACCGATGGCGATGATGATACCGAAACTGGTATTCGAGATTCCATACTCGGCCGTGAGACCGGGCATCGCGATGGAAAAGTTTTTTCTTACGAAATAATAGATGGCATAGACGAACATCGACACCACGATGATGCGCCACTGCCAGAACTTAAAGGATTTCTTATCTTTCATTTAATTTAGTAGTTTGTTCTATATCAAGTGCTTGAACCAAAATGCTTATAGGATTGAAAACAGGAATTCCGCACGCTCCCTCTATCTGCCACTTGCAGGTCTCGCAATCGGTAATCACGACTTCCGGGTTAGCTGCGTAGATTCTCTCGTACAGCTGACTTCCTATCTTCTGCGATATGGCGTAATTCTCCTTCTTGAATCCGAACGTGCCGGAAATGCCGCAGCATTTCTGCTCCAGCACCTTCAGGTCGAGTCCGGGAATCATCCTTAGGAGCGCGATGGAATAGATCTGATTTCCAAGCTTCTGAAGGTGACACGGAGTATGATAAGCCGCCTTCATCTTGAAGTCTTTCCTGAATGCCAATCTCACCTCTCCCCTTTCGATCCTGTCGTACAGCCACTTAACGGCCATCTGCACCTTCGACTGTATGTCCGACGTGTCCTGATCGAGGATGGTCGAATACTCCTCCTTGATGGTCAGGGTGCACGACGAAGAAGTCGTGAGCACAGGCTGGGAAGCCTTTCGGATACTGGCCAAGTTAGTCTTCGCCGCCGAAGTAGCCTGGGAAGCGAAGCCATTGGCAATCAAGGCGACGCCACAGCATTTCTGCTTCTCGAGGATGTGCACGCCGTAACCGCAGGCGTTCATCAGAGTCACGAAATCCTGGCCAAGCTGAGGGTAGTTGTAGTTCACGTAGCAGCCATGGAAATACTCCACGAAGCGCGAGTAGCCTTCCTGATGGGCCTTGACCTTCTTAAACCACTGCTCGAAACGCTTGGAAGCGTATTTAGGCATAGAAGCGTGGGCACTGACCCCTAATGTGGAGTCGAGCACGCTCTTCGTAATGTCTAGCGAGAGGGCCAAATTCACTATAGGCGCAAATGTGGTAGCCATTCCACCCACCAAATCTGTAGAGGAAAGCATCAAGTCACGCATCTTATGCTGCGAATGTCCGTACTTTATCTTAGCGCGGGCCACTATGTCTCCGACCTTCACGCCGGAAGGGCACGCCACCTCGCAACGCTTGCAATTCAAGCAATACTTTAACGCGTTGTCGAAGAATGCAGAATCCTTTATGCGGTAACGCAGTTCGTCCGGACCGGCCTGCTTGGGACCGGGATACAAAGGATTCACCTCCATCATAGGACATACCTCGGCGCAGATGTTGCACTTCAGGCAATCCTGAAAATTACCTAAATTATTGTCTTGCATACCTCTTCCACATTATTCTGTCCACCACGGAGAATATCTCCCGTGACCAGTAGGTTTTCTATAATCTTTCCTTCCTTTAGGGCATTACCCTCTTCGGAAGTCTTCACGCCGAAACTCTCGAAGGGCTGGGCTGCGAAAAAGTCATCCACGCACCATTTGCTCCTGTCCGGCTCGAATTCCACGTCGCACCCGAAGACAGGCTCATAGACCTTTTCCATATCGGACTTCAATCCGCGAGTGAAAAACCTTCCCGAGCAAAGCACGAAACATCCTGCCTGAAGAGGAGTATCTCCCAGATTCTCGGTAAACAAAGCCTCCACCTTAGTGTCGGACTCCCATTTTACCTCCCTAACTCGGTCACCCATAAGCAGAACGCCTCCCGCACTTCGAAAAGCTTCGCGAGTCTTGTCTTCACTGATTCGTCCCTCGCAGAGCAGAGCGCAACTCTTCCCCGCTTCCAGAATCTTCAGGCCAAGCGTAGCATCGCCATCGCCTCCACCTATTATAATGACATCGTATCTCATTTCCCGTATTTTTTTCTTAACAATTCAGCCTCGGCGAGAGTATCTCCCCAGCATACCGGAGCGATTCCCTTCCATCTCTGCTGCAGATATTCCCTTTCCAGACTTTCGGCATCGTAGCCTTCACCCAATTCTTCCGCGAGAACCTGTGCCGCCTTTTTCACGCAATAGCAGCTCTGGCAAGGTCCCATACCGACCCTCGTGCGGCGCCTAAGGTCATCCAAAGTCCTAACTCCCAGCACCTTTACAGCGCAGGAAATCTCCGCACGGCTCACCTGCTCGCATTCGCAAACCACCTCGCTGCCCTTCTCGTCGAAAGTCATCGCAGCCACCTGATTTCCGTGACGCCCCTTCGCAGCCAACATCACTACGGACGTGGCCTTGGTCTTGTCAGGTTCGGAACCGGGCAGATAAAGCTCTGCGGTACGGCAAGCCTTCTCTATACCTAACTTCTTACATATCAAGTCAGTGGTCATCTCAGCCATAAGACGGTACGAAGTAAGCTTTCCTCCCGTTATCGAGATAAAGCCTCGCACGTTATCCCTAACTGCGTGGTCCAGGAGCACGATTCCACGGCTTACGTTTCGGCCCGACGGGTCATCGTCGCTCGCCACTAGCGGTCTTACTCCGGCGTAGGCCCTTATGATTCTGGTATTTGCCAATTCAGGTACCAATTGGCAGCCTTCGCGAAGGAGAAGCTCCACCTCTTCCTTCGTGGCGCGCATATCGTCGCACTGCTCGAAAGGCACCTTGTCCGAAGTGGTTCCTATCACGCTGACCACATCGCCCGGCACGAGAATATCCGCATTCGCAGGCTTGCGGCAGCGGTTTATGACCATACGAGCCACTCTGTGATTGAATACCAGCAGAGTACCCTTCGACGGAAGCATTCCTATCTTCACCCCGGCCAATTCGGCGATGTGCGCGCCCCAGATGCCGGCAGCGTTCACCACATAGTGCGCGTAAATGTTCTCCGTCTGCCCCGTGGCCTTGTCCAAGACCTTGACGCCCTTTACGGTAGCACCGTCCATAATAAGGGATGTCACCTCGCAGCGAGTCATCACCTCGGCCCCGTGAAGACGGGCGTCGAGGACATTGGCAGCAACCAGCCTGAATGGATCCACAGACGCGTCCGGAACCCTCACCGCTCCTATCAGCGCAGGGTTGACCGCAGGCTCCAGGGCCAATGCCTTCTTCGGACTGAGCACTTCCGTGCGAATGCCGGCCTGCTTGCACTTGGCGATGAAATTGGCCTGATAGTCAAGCCCGTCTTCCGGAAGCGAAATGAACAATCCGTCGGTAGGGTCCACGCAATTTCGGGCTATGCGGCGCAGAATCATATTCTCCTTTATGCACTCCGTGGCAGATTCAGGGTCATTGACCGCGTAACGCGCTCCACTGTGAAGAAGTCCGTGATTTCGCCCGGATGCTCCGCAAGCTATATCGTCCCTTTCGATCAAAAGGGTCCTGAGGCCTCGAAGAGCGCAGTCGCGCGCAGTTCCCGCACCCGTGATGCCGCCTCCAATGATGATTACGTCAAACTCTTTCATTTAATTCTATATGGTGCTTCATCGTAGAGAGCATATCGCTTGGCCTTACGAATCCACTTTTGCTCTTCTCCTTTAATGTGTTCCTGAACTATGTCGAACGTTATCCTTCCCTTCAGGTACTCTTCTATCACGGGGTCGGCCACTTTCACGAAGAGGCTCGGTAGCATCTCGAACTGCGAATAATGCTCTGCGAAATAGCGCATCATCTCGAGCGTGTGAAGAAGATTATGATACTGTGCACCGGGCTTCAGGATAATCTGATAGCCTCGGCAAGCCTGCATCGCGTATCGTCCTGCGGAAGGAGTGAACGAGCATGGGCGCATAATTACGTCTTCCGGATGAGGCGGCGGGGTCGTATCCTGAGTGTTCACCCACGGTGCACCTATGTACTCGTAAGGACGTGAGGTGCCTATCGCGGGAGTGAGGGTGGTATTATTCCATAAACCGCCTCCACTATACATCAGGGCCGAAAACATCCCCGGCAGGTCGGACGAAGGCGCTATGGTCCACGGCATTATGTCGCGCCCCGAAGAATTGCACTCCGCCGAAATCACGTGGAGCGGGAACTTGGCATTTATCTCGCCATAGTACAAGTTACACAGTTCAGCCAGCGTAAGTGCGTGTCTATGAGCCACCTTCGGAGTCCAAATGTCCGATTCCACGGCTGGCATAGTGCCTTCTACGATGCGTCCCAGAGGGTTAAAATGGTCCACTACATAGATGGAAGGTCCATCTTCCATACGCGCACGCACCGAAAGAAGACGCATCACGTCACGGGTGAAGTTGAAATACCTCACGCCTACGTCCTGAATCTCTACCACTACGGCATCGAGTCCTCCCAAGTCGCTCTGACTGAATTCGATATGGTCCGTTCCCGGAGTAAGTTCACTCGAAGAAGGCATAAAAAGACGTGCGAGATTTCCCCTTTTTCGGAAAATCTCGTACATATATTTCTCGGACTTCGTGTCGAAACAGTTCTGGTTACAAAAACAACCGACCCTTCCGTCGAGAAGGGCCTTGTCCAACTGTACTTCGAGCGGAGTAGTTCTGAAACTGAACATTATTCTGCCATTATCTTCTTAGCGAGTTCCACTACGCTTTCGCCCAATTCCTGTGCCTGCCTTTCGGTAGGAGCCTCGCTGTAAACACGGATGATAGGCTCGGTATTCGACTTTCTGAGATGGACCCAAGTCCTGTCCTTCTCGAAATCGATTTTCACGCCGTCTATGGTGTTTATCTTCTCATCCTTAAAGTGTTCCTTAAGGGCGTTCAAAATCTTGTCTATCACCTTACTGTCCGAAAGGTCTATTCTATTCTTAGCGATGAAATACTGAGGGAGCGAAGCCTTCAACTCGCTGACAGTGCACTTCTTATGTGCAAGATGGCTCAGGAAGAGCGCCACACCCACCATAGCGTCGCGTCCGCAGTGCGATGCAGGATAGATGACTCCTCCGTTACCTTCGCCTCCGATAAGGGCATTCACCTCGTGCATCTTCGTAGTCACGTTCACCTCACCCACAGCCGCAGCGTAGTAAGTGCCTCCGTGCGCTTCGGTCACGTCGCGAAGTGCGCGGCTACTGCTAAGGTTAGAGACGGTGTTACTAGGCATAACTCCCTGCTTCTCCGCACGTTCCAGAAGATAATCGGCCACGCTGACCAGAGTGTACTCTTCCACGAAAGGCTGACCGTTCTCGCAGATGAATGCCAATCTGTCCACATCCGGGTCCACGCTGATACCCAAATCGCATTTCTGCGACACCACGGTACTGCTCAAGCACTCCAGATTCTTAGGGAGAGGCTCCGGATTATGCTCGAACTTGCCGTTAGGCTCGCCGAAAATGGTAACGCACTCCACGCCCAATTTCTCGAGAAGTCGCGGCATAATTATGCTTCCCACGCTATTTATGGCATCGAGAACTACCTTAAAATGAGCATCTTTGATGGCCTGCACATCCACAGCCTCGAGAGCGAGTACTGAATCGATGTGCATATCGGTATAGTCCTTTTCCTCTATTCGGCCCAGCTTGTCTACCGGTGCGAAGTCGAAATCTTCACTTTCCGCCAAATCCAGAATCCGCTGGCCCTGCGCGGCCGTCAGGAACTCGCCGTGCTCGTTAAGAAGCTTCAACGCATTCCACTGCATAGGGTTATGCGATGCGGTAAGGATGATTCCGCCGTCTGCGTTCGCGAACTTCACCGCCAGCTCAGTAGTCGGGGTACTGGCCAATCCGCACTTAACCACATCCACGCCGCAAGCCTGAAGCGTACCGCATACGAGGCTCTCGACCATCTGTCCGCTGATACGGGCGTCGCGGCCTACCACGATTCTGTAGTTCTCGCCGTTAGGAGTTTTCTTGCGCTCAGGAAGAGTAGCACAGTAGGCGTATGTGAATTTAACGATGTCGATAGGTGTAAGGCCCTCACCTGCAGGGCCTCCAATAGTTCCTCTAATCCCGGAAATGGACTTTATGAGTGTCATGTTTATGTATTTTATGTTATTACTTATACTTCGTACGCCCCGGCCGAATCGCACAGCGCGCTACAAATCGTAAAGTTAGCGATTTTAGGCTTATAAAACAATTTTTTCGGAAGAAGCGCTATATTTGCACCCATTATGAATACTAACACCGACAACATCAAGCGTTACGGCATCATCGCCGGCGTGGCGACACTCGTGCTTCAACACGCAGTGTACTTATTGGCCCATTTCATCTCCCTACACACCGGGATAGAGCCATTCTCACCGAAATTGGCCATAGACGACCTCATTCCGATAGTCCCGATTTTCATCATTCCATATATATGGTCCTACGCCTACTGGGCTATGGCGCCGATGGCTGTATCCAAATGCGAAAAATCTCATTATCAGAGATATATGTCTGCATACATATTAGCGATGCTCGTAGGAGGCGTGATTCTGGTATTCGCTCCAACCTATATGGACCGCGTGGCCGAAGGCTTGAAAGACCCTGACATTCCCGGATTCGGAGCTCACCTTATGCAGTTCTGGTATTCTCTGGACGGAGGCGACATGGCCTATAACCTGCTGCCGAGCTTTCACTGTCTAAACTCTACGATGGCTTATCTGGGAGTAGCCGGCCGTAAGGAGATACCTACTTGGTACAGAGTCTATTCCCTTATCATTACGCTGCTCATATATGCCGCCACGGTATTCGTAAAACAGCATTTCATACTGGACGTATTCTCGGGAATCGCAGTAGCGCTACTCTGCTGGTTCGTAGCAGGAAAACTAAATCTGGGGCGATTCTTCAAATGGACCACTCCGGAAAGATAAACGAAAAAGCCGACCTCAACGGTCGGCTTTTATTTTAGAGAGTCTTAAACTTAGTAGTGAAGAACTTGCCCTCAGGCTTTCCATTAGCATCCACGGCCACTGCCCAAGCTATGAATTCCTCGCCGGAAGGAAGATCATTGAAATTCTCGTGGTCGGCACCTTCCTCGTCGCTTGAGGTGAAGCCGCTCCATCTTCCCAATTCCTCGACTGCCTGCTGTCTCTTGACGGCATTATTAGTCATATCCTCCTCGATGTAGCCGTTAAGGATGTACTCGAGGATAGCCTCATCGGTACCGGCGGTTTCCTTGAACTGGTTGAACCTGGTCATATCGAGGACATTCCACAAGTAAACCACTTTCTTGTCAGAAGGCACGATCTTTACCTTGGCGCTGTTAGCGGTGATGTCCGATACGGTAAACTCAAAGGTGCAAGCTGCAGGATCGCCTCCGACAGTCTTGAACTCCTGCTTGAAAAGGGTGGTAGTAGGCTCACCGTCAGCATATCCGAAAGCCACTACATAGTACTCGCGACCCGGCTGCCATACCTTTCCGTCCACCTCGTTTACGAACTCGAAAGTTCCTGAAGTGGTAAGGTTGAACATCATAAAGCTATTGTACTCGATGAAATACTTGATGGTCTCGCTGTCGCCCAGCTCATCTACCATAGGCTTGCTCCAGATATCCACAGCGTAAGTGTCGGCCTCTACCGTAGGAACTACCTTATAGTCAGCGCCGTCATCATAGATGTTCGTCACCGTGATGCCGAGCTGGTTCGCTGAAGGAGCCACCGGCAGCGTAGTAAATGCCTTATAGGCCAATTCGCCCGTCACCTGACCTTCCGCGTTCACTCCGAATGCCAATGCATAATAGTCCGTCAGCACTTCGAGAGTGGTGAAATCGTGAGAATCCACACCCTTCGAGAGGAGCTTTTCCAGAACCTCGGTGCGGCTAAGCGAATAAGCCTCCATTCTCCTTTCCACCTCGGCGTCGATGAAGGCCTGTGCGCCCTTGGACTTAATCTCGTCGAATCCGGGCTTTTTAACCACGTCGAAATAGTAAGTGGCCTCAAGGTCGGAAGGAGTGGCCTCCACATGTGCAAATGTGGAAGTAATATCTGTAACTGCCAATTCAACGACGACTTTAGCCTCATCTCCAGTTTTTGGATGATTGCATGACCCTAAGACAAGTGTCAGGGCTGCTCCGGCGGTCAATACCGCAAACAATTTAGTTTTCATAACTTTTTCCATATTAACTTTTCTGGGTCAAAAATAGTAATTATTCTCAAAAATAATACGCTTATCACTATATTTATGTAAATTTGCAGGCTTAAAAAATCGCACTGTTTATGATAAAGTCCATGACCGGCTATGGCAAGGCCATCGCAGAATTGCCAAAGGGTAAACTTACCATCGAGATACGCACTCTTAACGGAAAGACGGCTGACGTGAGCATCAAGTCTTCCCTTCTGCCTAAGGATAAGGAATTGGCAGTCAGGGCTATGATATCATCCGCACTTCAAAGGGGCACCATCGACGTGTATTTGACCTGGGAGGCTAAGGAGTGCGATGTGGCGCGCGCCATAAACGCGAAGGTAGCAGAGAGTTACATCGAGCAGATAAGACAATTGGCAAGGAATGCCGGCGTCCCTCAGGACCCGATGTCGCTCGCGGACAGCGGTGCGACCATATTGGCATCCGTAATGAGAATGCCGGACGTGCTGGATGTGCAAAAGTCTGAAACCCTGACGGATGAGGATTGGCCGGCAATAGAGGCGGCTTTCGCGCAGTGTCTGGAAAACGTATGCAAATACCGCGCGGACGAAGGCGTCATATTGTATAAGGACATCACTTCGAGAATCGAGAAGATTCTGGGCTATTATACTGAGGTCGAGGCATTTGCCGTTCAGAGAACCGAGGCCATAAAGGAGAGGATTCTCAAGGCTGCGGAGGAATTGCAGGTCAAGCTCGATAAGGAGCGCTTCGAGCAAGAGATGATTTTCTATCTGGAAAAACTCGACATAAACGAAGAGAAAGTCAGACTCCGTCAGCACTGCAAATACTTTATGGACACCATCGATTCGGAGCCATACCCGGGAAAGAAGCTGGGATTCATCATCCAGGAGATGGGACGCGAGATAAACACGACCGGCTCGAAGGCCAACCACGCCGACATCCAGCAATTGGTCGTAAAGATGAAGGACGAGCTCGAGAAAATGCGCGAGCAGTCGATGAACGTGCTATAGAATCTCGCCGCGCAGAGAAAGGGCCAATTGCGCCTTGATTCGAGCGTTGTCCATACCGGTCCCCAAGAGATAGAAAAGCTTTGCGAGCATAGCCTCGGTCGTGGAAGTGTTACCGCTAACCACGCCGCACATCTTCATATTATGTCCCGTAGCATATAAATCCATATTTACCTCACCGGCAAGGCATTGGGTAACATTTACCAATATCTTTCCCTCCTGGGATGCCTGTCGCACGAGGTCGAGAAACCACTCCTTCGAAGGAGCATTTCCGGCGCCGTATGTTTCGATGATTATAGCCCTGGTGTCGGACCCCAGCAGCACGTCGCGCACCACGGACGGAGTAATGCCGGGATGTATCTTCAAGATGCTTACCCTAGTATCCAGCTCCGTATGCACTACGAGCGGAGAGACCGGACGCGGAAGTAGTATCCTGTCGTTATATCTTATGTTTATGCCAGCCACGGCGAGGGGCTCGAGATTCGGGGATGAGAAGGCTTCGAAGCTCTCGGAATTCACTTTAGTACTGCGATTTCCGCGAAGGAGTTTCGAGCCGAAATAGATGGCTACTTCGTTAATCACCGGTCCTCCGTCGGGGCGCTTTGCAGAAGCGATTTCCACTGCCGAGACCAGATTCTCCTTTCCGTCGGTTCGAGGTGCGCCGATAGGCAACTGGCTTCCGGTAAAAATCACAGGCTTACCCAGATTCTCAAGCATAAAGCTCAGTGCAGAAGCGGAATAGGCCATAGTGTCCGTACCGTGAAGCACCACGAACCCATCGTAGTCATCGTAAGCATCCCGTATCATCAGAGCAAGCCGGCTCCACATCGAAGGTTCCACGTCAGAGGAGTCTATAAGCGGGTCGAACACCCTATAGTCTATTCTACATGCGAACTTTTCGAGTTCAGGCACTTCGGACACTATCTGGGAGAAGTCGAACGGGTGCAGGACTCCTTCGGAATCCGCTTTCATACCTATGGTACCACCGGTGTAAATCAATAGAATAGACGAGAGCATATCAAATTATTTTACTGCTTTTAATCCAAATTCAGGAGCGACTTCGCGCATATACTTGTCGGCCGACTCGAAATCGTTTTCCACGACTCCGTCGAGAATCGCTTCCTTGACCTTTTCCTTCAAAAGGCCAATCTCCTTACAAGGCTCGATTCCGTAGACTTCCATAACGTATTCTCCTGTAATGGGATTCTTGAAGTTACGGATTTTGTCCTTTTCCTCCACTTCCACGAGCTTTTGTTCGACCAGAGCAAAATTGGCCCGAATACGGCTCACCTTCGCCGGGTTCTTTGAGGTAACGTCGGCCTTACAGAGGAGCATAAGGTCGTCTATATCGTCGGAAGCGTCGAAAAGCAGGCGTCTCACCGCAGAATCGGACACTCCCTCGTCGACAAGCGCTATCGGGCGCAGGTGCAGCCAGACGAGCTTGCGTACATATTTCGAAGCCTCTATCGGCAGCTTTAGCCTGTTGAAGATGGTAGGGACCATCTTCGAGCCTATTATGTCGTGTCCGTGGAAAGTCCAGCCTATCGCGGGGTCGTATTTTTTCGATGCAGGCTTTCCAATGTCGTGTAAGAGCGCGGCCCAGCGCAGCCATAGCTTAGGCTCCGGACCATCCGAAGCCGCTACGTTGTCCAAAACCATAAGAGTGTGCGAGAAATTCTCCTTATGACCTCGTCCTTCTACAGTTTCCACCCCCTTGAGAGCGCAGAGTTCGGGCAGGATATGCTTGAGAAGCCCCGTGCTTTCCAGCAATTCGAAGGCCATGGACGGATGTGCGGTAAGAAGCATCTTGTTCAGTTCTTCGGTTATTCGCTCCATAGAAAGTATGGAGAGCCTATCGGCCATTTGCGACATAGCGGACAGAGACTCCGGAACTATCGTAAACTTGAGTTCGGGAGTGCTGAGGCGCGTAGCGAAGCGAATGGCACGAAGCATACGCAAAGGGTCGTCGGAGTAGGTGGTAATAGGGTCGAGCGGGGTGCGGATAATACCGCTTTTCAAGTCTTGAAGCCCCCCGAACGGATCCACGAGCTCCCCGAAACTACCTCCGTTAAGCGAAAAAGCCATAGCGTTTATGGTAAAGTCGCGACGCATCTGGTCGTCTTCCAGAGTACCGTTCTCGACTATGGGCTTTCTGGACTCGCGCCTGTAAGACTCCTTACGCGCGCCCACGAATTCCACCTCGTCGCCTTGGTAATGGAGCATAGCCGTGCCGAAATTCTTAAAATAGGAGACATACTTTCCCGTCTTCTCCCCTACTGCACGCGCGAAGTCTATTCCGCTGCCCTCCACCACGATATCTATATCGTTCGAAGGCCGTCCTAAAAAGCAGTCGCGCACATATCCTCCTATCACGAAAGCCCTTACCCCGCGGCTTGAAGCCACTTGGCTGACTATCTGAAAAATCTCCTTATTCAAGTAATCCGACATTATAACATCTGTTCAAATTTAGGAAACTCCCTTAAGGGGATGAATTCCCCCGCGGCGTTCCTTCCGTATAAAAAAGTGCTCTTACCGTTAGTCAGCACTATGTACTTAATATCCAACACTGCGTGGTAGCGAAGCGCCTGTCGTATGGTTTCAGCTCCCAACTCCACGTCTTCCCTCTTGCATTCCACCACCAGAAGGGGTTTCCCTTCGCGGTCGAAGACTACTATGTCGGCTCTATACCTCTTCCGGCCATACTCCAGAGCCATCTCACTGTTCATAAGGGATATGGGCACATCGCACTCTTTCATAAGAAAGGCGATGAACCACTGCCTCACCCTTTCTTCCGGGGTCAAGGCGACTTCTTTTTTACGAAGCGGGTCCCATACAGTTTGCATAGAATACAAAATTAACTAATTTTGTAAGAACGACCAAACGGATGGAACTCATAGACAAATATATCGACTACCTAAGTGGAGTGCGGCGTTTTTCCGAAAGGACGCTACAGATATACCGAGGCGTCTTGGAAGACTTTAACGCCTACTTGGACACTACGGAGCTGCTCGACGGCCTTACGCCACAGGTTCTTCGCGCCTACGAAGTCCATCTCCTGGAAAACAAGCATCTGGGAAGCCGCACCGTCGGACTTTATATGAGTGCGCTGAGCAGCTTTGCCAAATACCTCACGAAAGAAGGTCTTATTAAGTCAAACCCCGTAAAGGCGGTGAGCCGGCCTAAAACCGAAAAACTGCTTCCGATATTCTACAGGGAAGAATCTATGACTTCCTACTTTAAGGACACTGCCCTTTACGGCAGCGAAGATGCCCTGCTTCTCATTAACGGCCGAAACGCCTCGAAAGAATACGAAAAAGTGCTTAAAAGGCTCATCGTGAGCCTGCTTTTCTTTACCGGAATCCGACGGAGCGAACTCATCTCCATAAGACTTAGGGACATAGACTTCTCCAGGGAAACCCTAAAGGTAAGGGGAAAGGGAGACAAGACGCGCGAAATACCGCTTGAGCCTCACTTAATCCGGGAAATTTCGCTATATTTACAAGCACAAAGCCTGATGGACATATCCTCGAAGGACGCCCTGCTCATTACCCCTAGCGGCAGACCTCTCTACCCTAATTACGTAGACAGAGCCGTGAAAGGAGAGCTGGGGAAAGAAGCCTCGATTACCGCGAGAAAGTCTCCGCACGTCCTGAGGCATACCATAGCGACGGAATTGCTTAACGAAGGAGCCGAGCTGAACAGCATAAAGGAGATGCTCGGACACTCGTCGCTCGCCGCCACCCAGGTTTACACGCATAACTCGATAGAAAAACTAAAAAAGACTTACAATCAGGCACATCCGCTATGCCAAGACTTGAAAGAATAATAGTACGGAACTGGAGAAACATAGAATTGCAGGAGCTTGACTTCTGCCCTAATATGAACTGTATCTGTGGAGACAACGGCGAGGGTAAGACTAACCTTCTCGACGCCATCTACTATCTGTCCATGACTAAAAGCGCATTCAGTACCTCAGACAGGTTCAACTACCGCTCCGGCGAAAAGGAGCTGGACATCTGCGGAGTCTACGATATGGAGAGAGGAGACATCCACTCCAAATTCAGCATAAAGAGCTCGGCTTCAGGCGAAAAGAAGATGTTTCGCGACGGAAAGCCATACACACGGCTCAGCGAGCACATAGGTCTGCTTCCCATAGTTATGGTGAGCCCTAACGACAGCGTCCTGGTAAGCGAGGGCAGCGAGGAAAGGCGCAAGTTCGTGTCTTCGGCGCTCTCCCAGATAGACCGCGAGCACCTGGTCGCCCTACAGAGCTATAATCGACTGCTCGCTCAGAGGAATGCCCTTTTGAAAAGTGGCAAATGCAGCGATGACCTACTGGACAGCATAGACTATAATTTGGACAGATTGGCCAATTCCATCTACCGCTCCAGGACAGCACTGCTCGACACCCTCCGTCCGAAGGTGCAGGACTTCTACAGGCAGCTCAGCGCCGGGAAGGAGGCTGTGGACATCAAATACTCATCCGACCTCGACAAGGGCTCGCTGATGGATTTGCTGGCGGACTCGCGCGAAAAGGACAAAATGCTTATGTTTACGACTTGCGGAGTCCAGCGCGACGACTTTCTCTTCCTGATGAACGATTCTCCCATAAGGAAAACCGGTTCTCAGGGGCAGCAAAAGTGTTTTTTAGTGGCGCTCAAGTTCGCCCAGTACGAACTTATGAAGTCACGTTACGGATTCCCGCCCATCCTGCTTCTGGACGACCTTTTCGACAAGCTCGACGTGCATCGTACCGAGAATCTGCTGCAGATGGTATCCGGCGAGGACTTCGGACAGATTTTCCTCTCGGACACTAATAAGCTTAGAGTTAAGGAGATAATAGATAAATTCACCGCACAGAGTTGCTATTACGAAGTACATAACGGAGTGTTCACTCGATGAAAATAGAAAAGAAGACGGCCAATAGCGCAGGCGATTTGGCATTGGCATACATAAAATACCTGAAGGCCGCTCCGGCCCTGAACACGCGCAGGATTTTCGAGGCGTGGGATAGCGTCAGCGGGGCTTCACAGTATACGCTCAACCGGTTTTTCAAGAACGGCACACTGTTCATAAAGCTCAATTCGTCGGTAGCGCGAAACTACCTTCAATTCCGGACGGAGAGCATTAAGGAAAGGATGAACGCCGTATTGGCCGAAGACGAATTGTTCATAAAAGACGATCCTAAAGTGGGTTACGTGGAAAACATCGTACTGAAATGAAGATTATAATAGATACGGAGGTTCCGTTCATAAAAGGAGTGTTCGAGCCCTACGCCGAAGTCGAATACCTTTTCGGGAGCGAGATTAATCCCGAAACCATAAAAGATGCGGATGCCCTTATAGTAAAAGGACATACGAGGTGCGACGCTGCCCTTTTGGAGGGAAGCGCCGTGAAAATCATAGCCACGACTCTGGTCAGCATAGACCATATCGACATAGACTATTGTAATAAAAAAGGCATCTACGTCCAGAACGCCAAGGGAACCATCGGAGGTGCCGTGTCGAACTACGTCTTTTCCGCCATCTACGGATGCGCCGCGAAGAAGAGCATCAACCTGACTAACGCCACGATGGGCATAATAGGTTACGGCTCGGTGGGAATGCGCATCGAAGCGGTGGCGCGGGCACTCGGATTCAAGGTCCTCATCGAAGATCCGCCTAAAGCTAACGTCCAGAGTCCCAGCCAATTCTGCGACCTCGACCATCTGTTGGCGAACTCCGACGTAGTGACCCTGCACGTACCTCTTAACGAGCGCACGAAGAGTATGGCCGATTCCGACTTCTTTTCGAAGATGAAATATGGGGCTATGTTCATAAATACGGCCAATGGGGCCCTGGTCGTGGACGACGACCTGATTAACGCAGTGCCCAAGTTGGGCGCAGTGATAATAGACTGCTGGAACAACGAGCCTGACATAAACAGGGATTTGCTGGAAAAGGTGGACATAGGCACCCCGCACATCTCCGGCTACTCCTATCAGAGCAAATTGGCCGCTACCAGAGTAACCATCAGAAGCGTAGCGAGATACTTCGGCTTTTCCGAACTCTTCGACTACTTCCCGAAGCCGGACATAGAGGGGATGGATTCCATACACGTGGACGTCATAGGAAAGAGCCAGGGAGAGATAGCCAGCATCTTCCAGTATAACTACCCCATCTTCACCGACGACTTCCTGCTGAAGATGGCGCCATGGGCATTCAACGACCTGAGAATCAAATACAAATACCGTAGAGAATTTCACGTATTATAAACCATAACACCACCATTATTATGACACAAGAACAACAAATCGACATTTTCAAGAGGGGTTTTCCTCAACTTGACATAGTGGAAGCCGCTAGTGTAGGTAATGGAATAGACAGACCTACCGATGAAGAACTTAATGAGTACATCGAATATAACGATGAGGCTATGGTCGACGGTAGGTGCAAGTTTGTTCCTGCATCGGGAGCTGCATCCAGAATGTTCAAGGACGTATATGCCTTGAAACCGGAGACGATAGAGAAATTGGCCCAAAACATAGAGAAGTTCGCCTTCTACGACAAGGCTGTCTTCGGCACCGAGCCTTATGACGAGGTCCAGACTGCGAAAAGGCTGGTAGGCCCGGAAGGTCTGGATTACGGCCAGAAGCCTAAGGGAGTGCTGCTGTTCCATCGCTACGAAAACGAAGTTCGCACCGCGCTGGCCGAGCATCTGATTGAAGGAAAGGAGTATATGCGTAACGCCGACGGCAGTGTAAACCTTTGCTTTACAGTATCGAAGGAGCACCTGTCGCTTTTTAAGAGAGCGCTTGCTTCCGTGCAGAAAGAGTACGAGGAGCGCTACGACGTTCATTATAACGTATCTTTCACCTTCCAGGACCCGGACACGAACACCATAGCGGTAACTCCGGACAACAAGCCTTTCCTAAGGGACGACGGCACCGTTCTTACCCGTCCAGCCGGACACGGAGCGCTGATTTACAACCTCAACTCTCTCCAGGAAGAGCTGATCAGCATTAAGAACATAGACAACGTGGCTAAGGAAAAGCTTCTCCCTCTTACTGCCAAATATAAAAAGGCGCTGATGGGAAAGGCTCTGATGCTTCGAGACCAAGTGTTCGGATACATCACTGAGTTCGAACAACTTACCGCAGCCTTGACGGCTAGCCCGCTCGTAAACTACATCCCTGGCTATAACTCGATTCCTGCCGACCCATACGCCACCGACGAATGCCAATCACTCTGTAACGAGATAGAAGAGTTCCTGCACACGGAATTCTGCATCACGATGCCGGAGCACAAGAACTGCAAGGAAAGGGCGCTCGCCCTCTTCGAGAAGCTCAACAGGCCAATTCGCGTGTGCGGAATGGTTCGTAACGAAGGCGAACCCGGAGGAGGTCCATTCATAATAAGGGACAAGAAGGGCTGCACTTCGCTCCAGATACTCGAAAGCGTGCAGATTTCAGACCCTGCGCTTATGGCGGGAGCCACCCATTTCAATCCTGTAGACCTGGTGTGTTGTATCCACGACTATAAGGGCGAGAAATTCGACCTTACCCGTTACGTAGATCCTCAGACCGGATTCATAAGTAACAAGAGTTATCAGGGACGCGAGTTGAAGGCGCTTGAACTGCCAGGGCTATGGAACGGAGCTATGTCCGATTGGCTTACGGCCTTTATGGAAGTGCCTGTCGAGACCTTCAACCCAGTAAAGGTGGTCCTCGACCTACTTAAGGACGCACACCAGTAGGAGTTTCCCCATGAGACACGGTTTTCTATTCTACGCGCTCGTAAGTACCTTTCTTTTAGGAGGATTGATTTCCTGTGAGCCGGAAGGGCCTTCCCACGAATGGGAATGGCCGGAAAAACCACAGGAACCGGAAAAACCACAGGAACCGGAGAAGCCGGACGAGCCCGAAGTGAATGACGGGAAAGGAGTGGTTCTGGTAGTGGGCGGAGGCGCGAGCGGATGCTGCGCGGGCATACAGTCTGCGCGTATGGGAATGGAAACCATCATAGTAGAGGAAAGTCCCTGGCTGGGAGGAATGCTTACAGCCGCCGGGGTTACGGCGACCGACGGCTGTTATTACTTGCGAGGCGGTTTGTTCGGAGAGTTCACGGACAAATTGGCCGGAAAATATGGGGGCTATGGCGCGCTCAAGACCGGCTGGGTGAGCAATATCCTGTTCGAGCCGAGCGTGGGAGAGAGGTCTTTCGAAGAGCTATGCAGCGCAGAAAGTCAGCTTACCGTGGTGAAGGAGGCGCGTTTCACCTCACTTACGAAAAAGGCCAAGGGCTGGAGCGTTAGCTTTGTCAAAGACGACGGTTCGGCGGTGACGTATGATTGCGACATCCTCATAGATGCCACCGAACTCGGCGACGTGGCCAAGGCGGCAGGCGTCAGGTACAGAATAGGTATGGATTCGAGCGCTGAGACCGGAGAGGCGGCGGCGATTGGCCCGAACGACGTGGTGCAGGATATGACGATGGTGATGACCCTGAAAAAATATGACAGGGATATGACCATCACACGGCCGGAAGGATACGACGAATCTCTTTATGTGAACTGCTGCAAGAACTCGCTGAACGTGCCGTCAAATACCGGTCAGACCCTTTGGGCTCCGGACATGATGATGAGCTACGGACTCTGCCCGGGAGGCAAGTATATGATTAATTGGCCCATCTCCGGAAATGACTATTATGCGAACATCATAGACCTTCCGCGCGAGGAAAGGGAGCGGCAGATAGCGAAGGCCAAGGAGGTGTCCTTAGGTTTTCTTTATTTCATACAGACCAGACTTGGCTATAAGAATTACTATCTGGCAGACGACGAGTACCCTTCGGAAGATTTGTTTCCTTTCTACCCTTATCATAGGGAGTCGAGGCGCATCTTCGGAGAGCATCTGTTCACTGTGGACGAAGCGGCATCGACCTTTTCTTCCGACGCTTATAGGACTGGCGTGGCCGTGGGAGATTACCCTGTGGACCACCACCATTACGCCCATCCTTCGTGGGAGGACTATAAGATAAACTTCCCGAAGATAATTCCTTTCTCGGTGCCTTTAGGGTGTCTCGTTCCGCTTGAAATAGAAGACCTTATCGTGGCCGAGAAGTCCATCTCCGTGACAAACCTGATTAACGGAAGCACCAGGCTCCAGCCCGTGGTTATGGAGTTGGGACAGGCGGCGGGGGCATTGGCCGCGATCTCGCTCAAGCACAAACGCGCCGTAAGGGAGGCCAACCTAAGGGAGGTTCAGCAGGCGCTTTTGGATTCGAGGGCACTGATGATGCCATATAAGGACTGTCTGGCAAACGACAAGGACTTCCAGGCCATCCACAGAATAGGGCTCACGGGTATTCTCCGTGGGAAAGGACAGACCGTAGGGTGGAGTAACGAGTGTCGATTTAGATGCGACGAGCCGCTAAGGTGGTCGGACCTCTATCTGGAAGATTACTATGGAATTCCCTATAACTCGTCAGACGCCACACTCTCCGGCGAAGAATTCCTCTCGCTCTTGAAAAAGATAAAAGGAGAAGAGCTCTCCGACGCTCTGGGAGGCGCCACGACCATCACCAGACGCCAAGCTGCCCGCCTCATCGACGAACACCTCGACCCATTCTCCATAAAAGTCAACTGGTCCGGAAAGTTGCAAGCCACACGATGAAGCTTGTCGTTGATTGCTCGCAGCAAACACACCATCAATCACTAAAACTTATAACCACGTACATAAATAATCGAAACAAGCAATAGTACTACTATTAGCAGAGCCGTGTATTACTGTCTAAAAAAAGAATAAAAAACGCTTTTCAAACATCGTCATTCGATATACCTTCGCAGCCGTAATGCCTAACTAAAAACAAAAAAGGAATAAAATATTATGGTACTTAATTGGATTATATCTTTGGCAGATGCGCTGCTGCTCTCAGTACTTCTGAGAAAATCAGTATTCGATGTCAAGATCGAAGACGATTGTAACGCGAACGACATTGATTTGGAAACCGGAAAGGGATATCCGGTTCTGGACAACAAACAGGAATACTACGACCCTATCACGGGAGTCAGAGTCGAAAGCTACTACGAGGACCAGATAGATGAGTAAGGAAGAGACTTTGAAATATCAAGGAGACCTCTGTTCCTTCCTCTGTGACTACGCGTGCGAATTGATTGGTGCGGGCGGGTCTGGGCTTCGAGCGAGCAAAAACGTCGGCAGAATGGCTGCCAGATTCGGATGTTCCTGTTCATTGGACATTTCGAAATCGGCAGTCAGCATCCAACTGACCTCTGCGGAGAACAAGCTCTGCGCATTCCGAAGCAAGCTCATCGAGCACAACAGCATCAGCTTTTCAAAAATACGACTACTCAGTTCGCTGAGCTGGGACGTGACCGACAAGATGCTGAACCTCGACCAGGCCTTCACCAGATTCTACGCCATCACGAAGGACAAGCCTCTTAACGGCCAATTTGTCCGCGTCCTGACTTGCTGTGCCAATGCCTCCTTCTGTGAGCTTTTCGGCGGGGATTGGCTTTCGATGGGAGTAGTGTTCGTCGCTACCTACGTGGGCTTTTTCATAAAGCAAATGCTTCTGAAGAATAAGGTTAACACCTTCGTGACGTTCGCTATATCCGCTTTTATAGCAGCACTCATCTCCTCGACTACGTACATATTCCATATCGGGAACACTCCGGACGTGGCATTCGGAACCAGCGTTCTCTATTTGGTACCGGGAATCCCCTATCTGAACTCCGTCTGTGACTTTTTCTCGGGGCACATCAAACTGGGAACGGAAAGAATCATCGATGCCATATTGTTGACAGCAAGTCTGTCGCTTGGCTTTTGCGGAGCGGCCGTAATAATGAAGATATTCTAATGGAACTTTTATTCTTACTTCTTAAAGACGCTGCATTCGCAGCGATAGCCGGCATAGGGTTTGGCAGTATCAGCAATCTTCCCAAACGAGCATTCCCATTCTGCGCACTGATTGCCGGAATTGGCCACTCTCTCAGATTCTTCCTGATAAACTACGCAGACGTTCATATCATCTGGGCCAGCTTGGCCGCAGGGCTCACCATCGGAGCACTGTCGGTGTTCATTGGGATTGGCATAAAACAGCCGGCAGAATCGCTCTCGTTCCCCTCACTGCTGCCGATGATTCCCGGGATGTACGCATACCGCACATTTCTGAATCTGATAAAATGCATCTCGACCCGCGACGAAAGCACTTTCATCCACAGCTTCTATCTAATGTCGAATAACCTGCTTACGGGCGTGATAATCATAGTAATGCTGGGAATCGGCGCCGTGATTCCGATTATGCTTTTCCCGCGAATAGCTTTCGGAGCCACACGGAACATCACCAGATACTAAAAAGTGCTTTCCGGACCTTATCGTCCGAAAAGCACTTCTTACATATCATTATCGTGAAACTATTTCACTTCATATTTGACCGGAATGCATTTTCCGCTTTTCAGCGTCTTCTGATTCAGCTTCATAGTTCTGCAGGAAGTAGTTTCTGAAGATGCCTTTTTCTTGAAGGTGTAAGGGCCCATTATATATGGAGCGTAGATTTTGTCCCCATCCTTTATGACATACTCATCTCTTACGACTTCAGGAGCGATGAATATCTTCGACCAGCCAGGACCGCCCATAGACAGGCAGAAGTCGAAGCCATAGCAAAGCACGTCGTAACCCTGCTCGGCATAATACTTAGACTTCACTCCCTTCATCTGGAAACCATCTGCAGAGTATTCGGCCTCGCCTACACGCTCACCATCAGCCATATATACGCCATAGCTACCATCGTCAAAACGGGTGAATGAGTTCAGGACGACATTATAACTGATGCCATCGCTATAAGGGTATCCCTCATAAATCACCGAATTATGATGAGCTCCGGTCCAAGCCGTAAGCTTGTTGTCCTCGAAATACATTCTCATAGGAAGATTCTGGGCAAACTTGGTTACACCCCAGCCATAGACGGTATACATAGAATCAACGCGGCAAGGCTCTATCTTTATGTCGAATGAAATAGGGTGTTGGTCATAATTCGTGATGGATGTCACTGAGAAATTCGATGTTACGGTCCACTCACCTATGAAATTCTCGTACTCTTGGCATCCCTTAGGGATAGATGTGGTAGCTTGCACCTTATATGCATAGCTCTGGCCGAACATATTCTTTCCGGATACGATGAGTATGTATTCCACATTTGGCACACCTGATTCGAAGCCGAGAGTAAGGCCTTGGGTAGAATTTATGGCATTAAGGTAATCGGTCTCTATCTCGATACCCTTCTTTTCACACAATTCTGAGTATGAATTGTTATACTTAGGCAAAACCTCGTCTACAACAGTCTTGGCAGAGAGATAATAGTAGGCACTTGCCACACCCTTTCCCTTAACATTGAAATCTATCATATAGTAACCCCTGTTCTCAGGAAGAGTGGCAGTCACTTCAATGGTAGGTGCTTCGGTAGAGCCGTCCCAGCCACCGCCACAAGCCTGAGGAATCTTGTCGTAATAGCCTTCGAGATTTATACAATCCTTGAAACAGTTTGTATATGAATAGCTCTTGTTAGCGAAATAAGCCTTGTAAGCATCGTCGCCACGTTTCCAAAGAGGCACGCTGACTTTCTGTCCATCTATTTCGACTTCGTTTTCAGGAAGTGTGGTAAGCGAAGTACATCCACTGAAAGCACCTATCCAAGAATACGTCATCTTGGTATCCTTAAGGAATTCCAAGCTCTCGGAGGTAAGCGACTCACATCCCATAAAGGTATTGGTCATCTTCTCGACCTTGTCCCAATTCACGTTCTTCCATACGCTTGCAGGAATACTCTTCAATGACTTGCATCCGCTGAAAGTACTGTTCATAATCTTGGCACGGAAGGCGTCCTTGACACTTGCAGGATAGAGATTCTCCGGAAGGGTCTCCAAAGACTCGCAATCCTTGAAGGTCTGATTGAACAGAGACGCATCATTACTGAATTTCACATTTCCGAACGGAGGCACGGTCTTAAGGCTCTTGCATCCACTATAGAGTTGCATTATAAGAATCTCCCCCGTAAATGGCTCGAAGAGGTCCTCAGGGAGTTTCTCCAAAGACTCACAACCGGTAAAGGCATAATTGAAGTTAGTGGTCTTAGGACTCAATCCCTGCATGAAGCCGGAAGGAATTTCCTTAAGGCCCTTACATTTGTGGAACATATTGTTACAGCTGGAGATGGCGCGCAATTCTTCTCCCTTAGGAGCAGGTATGCGTCTCAACTTCTCATTGTATTCAAATGAAAGCCCTGTGATTCCGGTATTACCCCACTGGATAACTTCCGTAATGTCGGAATAATGTCCAGTCTTGGAAGAACGGCTAAGAGCTCTAAGAGTTCCGTAAACTTGAACAGGATACTCCCTGGTAACATCCTCATATATGTGGGAAGGGTTGCCCACAGTCAAAGTGTCTACTTTCGAACCATCGCCCCAGTTTACATAGAATTCCTTTCCGGTAACCGGAAGTACAGGTAGATAGACCGTCTTGTCTTTCTCAAGCGGCTGTACCATAAGTACCATCTTATCATCCGAATAGGTCATCTTGGCCTGATAAAGGAGAACGGTTTCCACTACCTGACCCTCGTGTCTTAGGGTAAGGGTAGTCTGACGTGGGTATGGCAAATCATTGGCATCTACCTTAACCATAACTACCTCAGTGCGAGTTTCATAGGATTTGGTCTGCACCAGATGAGCCCAAGAAGGGTTCTCGTCGAGGCTGGCTTCGAAATCCACATTCGTAGTCACGCTTACCTCTGCATTTCCGCCGGCAGCTTCCACCTCCACGGAAGATGTGCTCACGTGAAGTTCACCTGCTACGAAAGTCAGAGTACGCATAATGGTCTTGTCGGCCCCATCGCCTAAAAGAAGGATAACCTTTCCCACTTCTGCGACATTAGGTGCCGTTACCACGATGTTTCCGTGGGCATCGTCCGTCCTTTCGACTTCTGCCTGCCAATTGCCTTTCGGCAAGACTTCCAGACAAGTCTTCTCATCGCCGCCAGTGATTACATAGGCAAATTTTTTCGTCTGACCGGAATAGATGAGGGCTGAAGCAACATCTACTGCGATACCGAATTCCCTATAGACGTCGAGGGTGATTACAGTGCCATCCGCGAGGGTAACATAGGCCAATTTGCCATCTTCGCTAAGAACCACGCTCTTGAAGAAAGCATCGCCGTCATCGCCCGTGGCCTTACCACACTCTATATAGGTAACGCCATAGTCATAAGAGACATACCACTTTCCATTCTCTATCTTCATAGAAGGGGTCACACCTCTTTCCCCTGTTACGGGAATCTTGTTTCCTTCGGAATCGAGGAGCCAATCCCCATTTACCATCCAGTACCACTTTCCATCAGGAGTCTGACCTACAGACACGTTAGGCGAAGCTCCATCCTTAATTACCATAGTAGTCATCTCCCCCTTTGTGTTTACGAAAGTGACCACGTGAGTGCCGTCTTCTTTATCTTCGACGCCACTTATAAAGAGTTTGCCGTCCATTAATTCTTGCAACTGGTCGAGTTGCGAGTTAAGAGAGGCGACCAGATTTTCGACCGTAGTCAGTCTCTGGTCCAAATCATCGATGCGGTCTATCAAACCGCTGTCATCGTAGCAACTCATCACAAGACCCACAGTTGCTACCAAAGCCCAAAATTTTTTCATATAATAAAAGGAATAAAATAGTATCTTTCTCCCGGTAATAAACTATAACCACGCAAATGTAAAAAAAAATATTTTTTCTTTATTCTCACTTTTTGAAATTTTTTACAAGAAAAATAAAAGTGCATTACACGGCCGTATAATGCACTTTTAACTATTTTTTCCTCTATGTTTTTCAATGGAAATCCACCGCGTCAGCTCACTTACGATTTGTAAGTAAAATTGCCATTTAGAAGTTTATCATTTACATAGCATAATATCTAAAATCAGATGATTGGCGCTTTTCATTCCGCTCGCGCCTATCTTACCCAGATTCTCTATCGTCTTTTCTATGTCGTCGTCGATTATGCCATCGGTTGAGCGTGCGTAGATGCCATTCATCGCGAGGACAGCCGACTGGAGCGCACAAGACACTCCGCTCGCCAGCTTAAGGGCACAACCTTCCTTAGCGCCGTCGCATATCATTCCTGTAATGCTTCCCACCATATTCTTTATGGCATAGGACATCTGTGTCACTCCGCCGCCCTTAAGCATAACTATTCCGCAGGAAGCGCCGGTCGAAGCTACCACGCACCCACATAGCGCCGACAATCGTCCCAAATACGACTTTATGTGAATAGCCACCAGATTACTTAGAGTTACGGCCCTCAGCAGCGCCTCATCGCTCGAATGCATGAACTCCGCGGCCGACACGACCGGCATAGACACCGTAATTCCCTGATTTCCACTTCCGGAGTTACTCATGGCAGGAAGCGGACAGCCGGCCATCCTCGCATCCGAAGCTGCTGCAGTCTTAGACATACATTCCGTACTTAAAGTCCTTCCAAAGACTTCCTTGGCAGAATTGCTGGCTATAGTCTTACCTACCCTGAGGCCATAATCCCCTTTCATACCCTCTTCACTGAGAGCGGAATTCAGTCTGATCTGCTCCCTGATAAGCCCCAGGTCTGAAAGGCTGGCAGTCCTGGCGAATTCATAAATCATCTCCAAAGTCAGAAACTTCCCCTCCTCCTCTTCCTGCTCCAGAACTTCTTCAGTCCTTTCATCCAGCAAGACCTCGGAATTCCGACTTACGAAACTAATCCGGTCGTGTTCATCCTCCACTATGCAGCAAGCGAGAGTCCCGTCTTCCAATTCACACTCCGCTCTGGCATAGAGAATCTTCTCGCTCTCAGCGGAACTAACCTTCACCTTAGCGGCCTTAATCAGCCCCTTGGCCTTCTGCACGGCCGCAGGATTCACATCCTTTAGGACTTCGAGTCCATAATGCCAATTCCCACACACTGCCGCAAGAGCAATGGCTATAGGTAAACCGGTCTGACCGGTCCCTGGAATCCCCACACCCATAGCATTCTTTAAAATGCCGGCGCAGACACTCACTCTCAATTCCTTTATAGGAGATACTCCCCCACACTCATCCACGGCTCTGGCCACACACAATGCCACTGCTACAGGTTCCGTACAACCCAAAGCCGGTTTAACTTCCCTATGGAGCAGATCTAAGATTCTGGAATAAATACACGAGTCCATAATTGAATAGCTTTGCCGACAAAAGTAATAAAAAAAGGCGACAAATGACAAAAAAGAAGAAACACGGCTACGATGAGTTGTTGAGATACATGCATTTGTTAAACCGTCCAACTTTTGGGGTCACAGCAAAAGGGTCGGCCTCTTCTTTTGTTCGCCCAGCACGAAGGTATCAATTCTGCAAAAATCTGCTTTCAGGCCCTTCCGCCTCACCCCATCCCCCTAAACGACTCCCAAATGGTTTTTCAAGATCCGTCTTCAAATGCTTGACAGTTTTCCCAAAAGTGCAGAACTCAATCAAGGCCGACGGAATCCGCCGGCCTTGAACTATATTAAAGGAACGCTTATTCCCACCCTTCTTCACCAGGGTCAATGGAGATTTCAATCTGCTCCTGATCCGGAGAGGTGTTGAGAGTAAGGTCAACGTTGTGGCAATAGCCGGCGCGGAAACTGATGGAGTATTCGAGGAGATATGCAATACCGCCCATAGAGACCTCAATCAGCGGAGTCTTCTTTTCGATGTTTTGCGGAACAAGAACGGCCTCGAACTGCTGATTGTTGATTTTCTTCATCGTGATGGTCTTCTTCGCACCCATTGCATTCTTCTCAACAGAGCCGGTATTCATGCTGAGGAAGCATTCTACATTAGTATTATAAACGTGCACAACGATATCATCCGGAATCTCGCCCTCGAAAGCCTCTCCCTTCACTATATTCACCCTAAGTTTAGAAAGGATGTGCTTGAACTGAAGGGTAACGCCGGATTCATTACGGCTGACCCTCTCCGTCTTGGCATAGAGCAGGTCTGACTGCTCGTAGCCCTCGGCACTCTGGTCACTTGCCACCTCAAAAGGAAGAGCATCGACAGTACTCATTTCCCTATATGGGTAGAGAGCATAGAAATCACAAGGATTCGCGCTCCAGTAGAGAGTGCGAGCAGGAGTCCATGCGCTTCCATTGTAACTCAGCTTTTCGTTATTGATGTAATTACCACCAACTTGAACAGGAGCTACATCTTCGCCATTGTACTCCACAGCGAAAAGCGAGACTGCATCCCCAGACTCAAAATTAGTGGCAGTAGCCTTGGTTGGATAGCAGATATTGAAGCGGATTTCGTCCGAAACGGCTGCCTGAGGCTTCTGCTCCTTGTTGCAAGCACAAAGCGCAAAGGCAAGAATAATGCTAGTGAAAACTATTCTTTTCATTTTCAATCCTCCTTTACTTTAAGTTCGGGCTCTCACCCATATAGATAACAGAACCGGTTTCCGAGCCCATATTCCAGAGAGGGTCCACTCCGAAAGTGCGGTCAAATACTACAGGAGCAGCCTTGGTGGTTCCGAATGCGTCGCTATCCTTTGCATAGAATTCCTCCAGAGAGAAGTTTTCGCCTGCGCAATACTTGATTCTCTCGACAATAGACTGACGGCTGATTGCGGAATAGTACGGGATATTGTTGTTCATACAGCTGGTTGCTTCAGAGCGATATACTCCACGTGTATGCATATAAGCACCTTCGAACACATCTACATAGTCAGAGTACTTGGAATTGTAGATAAGATGAGCCCACGGAACCACGGTATTGTCTGATGTCATTGACAGGTTCTTGAACCAACCCTGAGCTTTCATCCTGCCGTAAGTTGTTTTGGTGTCATCATCCCCGGAAGGATGCTCACAATCCGTGCAGTTACAAGTCTGGATGAAAGCATTGTGATAGATGTATTCATCACCAAGTTTTCCAAATCCGTGTCCGCCCGCCTCGTGCTGAACTATACCGCGGAAATCATAAGGATAGGCATTTGTGCTCACCGGGCAGCAGGCAAGAGCAGAACCATCACCGTACATCAGGGTGACTCCCTCGTAAGTTGAAGTGTTCTGAAGCATGATGGTAAGACTCTTTGTCAAATCCATTGAGGCATTGGCTTTCTTTGCCCAAGCAAAGCATGCTTCCGCTGAAGGAGGCAGAATCCTGTTCTGGGTGAAGGAGGAGCCGAATTTGGTGTCGATAATGGTGTTGACCGTGCCGATTCCGCTGTCATCCGACTGGCTTACAACAGCATAGACATTGAAGTAATCGCTGTATGTCTTGTATGGTTCTAGGTCAAAGAAACTGGTGTTTCCTGTCTGGACATTGTCAAGGAAAGTTCCCTTGGCAATGTCTTTGGCATCATAACCGTCACCGATATAGACTATGTCAATACCAGGGCCCGTGGAGGCAGACTGGATTGATATGACCTCTCCATCTGCATAGTCACTGTCATACTGCTCTAGTGCAAATGAGGTGGTGTAGTTTTTTTCGATCAGTTTGAAGACGACTTCACCGGCACGACCTGCGTAGTTCTTGTACCTTGGAGAATTGTATGTTCCTTCATTCACCTGAAAAGTTTCGCTTGTGCGTGGCATTTCACTGACAGTGATTGTGATATCAGTCTTGCCGGTACCGCTTTCCGGAGAGACGCTTACCCAATCCGGTTTGCTTTCAACTACCCATTCGAAGTTTGCCGGGGCACGGAGAGTGTAAGTCCTGCTTTGTGCTGCATTTAGGGCACGCATACGCTCGCGACTCATTGAGAAGTCATAATGTGCGGCAATTCTCTTGAAATCACCCCAGCCTGACTCTGCCTGATAACGCTTTACCGACTGCGCAGGAACTTCTACCGTGAAATTGTCTTTGGCCACACCATCAAAAGCACCCGTCTGCACGGTTGGCGGTTCGATGGCGGAGCAGGTGATGTTGGAGATGCCGTAACAATCTAAGAAGGCTTCAGAACCTAATGTTTGAAATGTTGAAGGAAACTCAACAATAGTAATATTACCTTGGCCACTAAACGCTTTTGTCCCAATACTAACCAACCCCTCTGGGAATTTAATTTGCCCTTGCAACGAGTTCCTGCTGTATATGTCGCGAAAAGCGTTTTCACCAATTTTGCGCAAAGTACTTGGAAGTGATAGTGAAGAAAAGCCACAATTCTGAAAACAACTAAAAGGGATATTAATAACTCCCTCCGGTATAATCAATTCGCCAGAGAATGAAGGTTTCCCACTATTATTTATATTATCAAAGCAATGGTCCTCTAAATTAACAACATTTGATAATACTAGGCGCCCAGAAAAGAATGTCATACCAAAAGTATTATTATATAATGTCTTGATTTTTTCCGGGATAATTAAATTCCCTGAAAAGTTACCAGCATATTGAAAGGCACTCGCTCCGAGATATTCCAAATTGTTTGGAAGTACAAGTTTACCAGATAAAGCACATCGAAAGAAACACCTATCACCAATATAAGTTAATGACTCTGGGAAAAAGAGTTCTGCCGATAGAGATTGACAGCTTTCAAAAGAAGAATTAGACAATTTTTCCAATTTTGCATTAAATGTCACACTCCCAATATTAGTAGAGGAAAATGCCCTCTCCCCAATAATCACAACATCGTCTGGCAGAATCAAAGCACCTGACAGATTGGAATAATAAAAAGCCTGTGCTCCAATGTCAGTAATTGTTTCAGGAAAAGCGAAATACACTAATGATTTCTTATTATAGAATGCGTTATAAGGAATAACATCATCGCAATATGAACTACCGCTTCCTAAATACGCATTCTTCACCTTCACCTCTTTCAAATTCACCGCCTCCAGAATAGCCATGGAGTCCCTCATAAAATAGAAATCCTTATCGGTAATCTGCCCAGTGACCTTAAGATTGCGAATCTTGTCCGGATTCTTCTTCGCAGCCTTGATAAGCTTCCCGAGGGTTCCCGGAGTCTCAACATTAACCACATAATACTGCCTTGCCTCACCCGCATGGGTGTTGAGATCCTCGGTCCAGTCAACAATCTGGCAATCAGCCAACTCCAGCTCGTATTCCCCGGTAGGAGTCTTTTTGCTGATGTTGATGCTCACATTCATCTGCTTGCCGGCTTCGTAAACCACGTCAGCAGCAGACTGCTTGAAACCATAAGTAATTCCATCAATTGTGATAGAGAAAAGTCGAAGGCCTGCGGCAATGGTCTGTGGAACAACAATTGCCCTGAAAGAACCGTCATTCTGCGGACACATCACTATACCATCTGCCTGCGGATTTCCCAATGCGGTAACGGCTCCTGTAGAATAGTCAATGGTAGCCTTGCGGGTAGTATTGGTGACAATAACATTCTTGGAAAGAGACTCGAATTCACCCTCTCCAAAACCATTCTTTTCCACAAGTTTTACCACTACCGAAGACATTTTGTGCGACATGGACACCCTGATTGCGGATTCGGATGGGGCAACCGCAGCCTGCTTTCCCCACAAGAAATCCGATGCTTCATAAGCAGCGAGAGCAGAAGCCGTTGCAGCAGCACTCTGGTCTTTCTGCACTTCAAATGGAGCGTTATTGACCTCTGTCAAATTCTTGTTGTATGGATAATACACATAGAGGTCAACATTGGTGTTCACATCCTTGTAATAAACCCCCTTTACCGGATTCCACTTGTGGGCAGTTTCGTCAAAAACATACTTGACATTATCTGCTTGATTTCCCTTGGCAAAAAGGGTTCCCGGGATAGTGTTATTCTCACTGTAGTTCACAGCAAACAATCCAAGTGCATCCTTGTTGACAAAGCCAGCATCGGACACCTTGGTCTGTACCTGCTTGATTGCACCATCGACATTGATTGGAATCAATCCCTCCGGCTCCTCGACAATTGCAGGTTCAACTGCGCAGCCTGCAAGCAGTGCTACGCAAGCCAATGGCATTAGCAATTTGTACTTCATATTGTGATTAATTATAGAATTATCATTCGGCATCGCCCTCTACAGAGCCACCATTTCCCCATTGATTTACTGTAATGCTGTCATTCAAGATATTCGAATGCAGTTCAAGCTCCACAATCTCCATCTCCGGAGAAGAGTAGATTTCGTTATTCTTCATCATTGTTTGTGAACATTTGTTAATCAATTCAACAATCAGTATTTCTTAAACCCTGCAAATTAAAAAACACTATTTCACCCAATCAAGTCCATATTGGTTCATTGCCTACCCCTCAAGCCAAAAACCGAAGGTATTATTACCAATAGTCCGTATTTTTACTCTCAAAATTTTTCAAACAATTTGTTCAGTTTAGGAGAATCAAACAATGTCACGCCCGACAAAAGAAGAAAGCATCTATAAGGTATCCATCCACAAGAACGGAGGATATATGGAAAGCGTACGGACAGACACATATCGGTTTCTGTGGGATTCCGGGGCCAAGATAGTTAAATGTAGCGCGAAAGAAACTATAGGGAACGATAATTGTTATTCTTGAGAACGAGACTTAGAAGATATTGGATTATTGAAATAAATCCGTATCTTTTAAATAAGACCTGCGCAATATGAAGTCTTAAGTTCCTACTTGAACGGATTAGTAGTATTGGTGTGGCTTTTTCTTTATAAAGCCTTATAGTCCTGCAGAAATGCAGGACTTATTTTTTATCCTTGAACTCAGCTGGAAGGAAGAGCCAGTGACGGTATGGGCTTATCCAGAAGTCTTTCGGACTGGATGCTTTCGTGGTTAGTGCGATATCGAAGTCCGGACGGATCTTTATCTTGGCTTTCTTGAAGGCGCGGAGGTTCTGCAAAAATCCGATATGAGCTTTGAATGCGTCGTTTTCTTCTGTGGAAATCGGGAGCTTATCAAAGTATAGCTTCAGGTATGTGTCTTCTTTTGGGTTGTCGCAGTGGTGGATCAGTCCGAAGCTGTGTTTAATGAACTGATAATACAGGAGCTTATAGCGGTTGGCTATGTGGTCGTGGTCAAGGTTCGATGGCACTTGGTTGGTGTCACGGAACATTATGCGTAGCTTAAGCTTGTCTTGTTTGATGAAGCTGAAGAACAGGTCCATCATTTCCTTATATTTCTCGAGATAGTTTACTGATACTTTTACCCATTTTATTTCACCGAGAAGGTTGAGTTCCTGTTTCTTGGCTTCAATTGCAGTAGTTACTTCATAAATATCCCTGCTGCGAACGAGTACACCTCCGAAGAAGTAGGAGAAATATTCGCCCCTCGAAATCGTTTCATCACTATTAATGTACTCCATAGTTTAGTTATGTATGTTCTAAGTCAAATATAGATAAAAACCAGCGTTTTTAGGCCGGTTTAGATAAAAATCAAGACCC
>ERZ827168.872-NODE-872-length-45614-cov-10.025001_pt1 | contig 45614 bp, 37 predicted proteins | sample MGYA00519868_ERZ827168 | MGnify/ENA primary metagenome ERZ827168 (study PRJEB31778, sample SAMEA3449271) | human gut metagenome | biome: human gut; feature: human-associated habitat; material: faeces | place: United Kingdom | collected 2010/2012 ...
TCAGAACGTCGTGAGACAGTTCGGTCCCTATCTGTCGTGGGCGTAGGATATTTGAGGAGCGCTGTTCCTAGTACGAGAGGACCGGAATGGACGCACCGCTGGTGTATCGGTTGTCATGCCAATGGCACGGCCGAGCAGCTATGTGCGGATCGGATAAACGCTGAAAGCATCTAAGCGTGAAGCCGTCTCCAAGATAAGATATCCCACTGTTTACAGTTAAGACCCCTTGTAGACTACGAGGTTGATAGGTTGGATGTGTAAGTACAGCGATGTATTTAGCTAGCCAATACTAATAGGTCGAGGGCTTGACCTTGATAAGTAAGTATTATGTGTCAAGTGAGTTAATTAAGTTCCATAAATCAATATCTGTATTTAGTTTTCAGGGTATATATTTATATCCCCTATGAGCTATGCACCATTAGCTCAGTTGGTAGAGCACCTGACTCTTAATCAGGGTGTCCACGGTTCGAGCCCGTGATGGTGTACCATCAATGGCCCGTTGGTCAAGCGGTTAAGACATCGCCCTCTCACGGCGAAAACAGGAGTTCGATTCTCCTACGGGTCACCACATTGACCTTTAGGTTCCAACAGGTCATTTATCAAAATCAGTAGTGCAATCCATTACTGCATAGTCGGTGTTGATTACTTTGAGGGTCCACCCGTTCCCATCCCGAACACGGTAGTTAAGCTCAAACGTGCCGAAAATACTCGGAGGGCAGCCTCCCGGAAAAATAGGTAACGCCGACATTTTAAACCACTTACTTTTTTGTAAGTGGTTTTCTTTTTCTTTTATTTTCCGGTCGGACCGCAGGGCGGTGCCCAAAATATCGATCGCATAAATATATGCTCTGATATTTTGACCGCTACTAAGTTCTTATTGCTCCTTTAATTTGCCACCGGCAGCAGTCGCAAACGAACCTCGGAAAAATAGGTAACGCCGACATTATAAACCACTTACTTTTGTAGGTGGTTTTCTTTTTTCTTTTTTATTTTTCCGGTCGGACCGCAGGGCGGTGCCCAAAATATCAATCGCATAAATATATGACCGATGTTGTTATAAGAATTAAGCTTACATTTACATACATAAAATTAAAACCCTGTTCAGCTTTTTGCAGAAACAGGGTTTTTAACTATTATTAAATTATTTATAGAATAAGGCGTTTGTTTGCGGTTTTGAAAATCTGTAAACACTCATTTCTATACCAAGAGCTAAATAAATGCAAAGTGATGATGAGCCGCCTGCAGAGAAGAGAGGCAGTGTAATACCGATACTCGGTAAAATACTTAACTCCATGCCAATATTAACAAACATTTGCGCAAAAAGCATAACCGATATGCCACTGCACATCAAATATCCAACATTATCTCTTGCTTTAAGACCTGTTGTCATTACCCTTATAATAAGCACGGCTAAAATAATGATTACTGCAAGCGCACCTATATATCCAAGTTCTTCACCTGCAACGGTTAAAATCATATCACTTTCATTAACAGGAACTGAACCGCTTTGAGTCATACTGCCGTGAAGGTATCCTTCACCTATCCAGCCGCCGCTTCCGAGAGCTATTTTACCGTTAGTCTGCTGATAAAGCACGTCTTTATATTGTTCAGGATAAAACAGAGCTGTAATTCGTTCCCTTTGAACTCCGCTTATAATGTTAAGCTTCCAAGCTGCAGTAAATCCGACTATTATTGCACATATACCTGCAACAAAGTAGCCTATATTTACCTTGGCAAAGAACAGCATTCCTATAAACATTACAAGGAAAATAAGTGCCGAACCGGCATCACCGGTGAGAAGTACAAGACCTATCGGAATCATACCGTGAATAACGAGTGGGATAATGGTTTTAACTCTGTTTAATTTATCCTTAACCATATCAAGATGATATGAAAAAGATATTATAAATCCAACTTTTAAAAGTTCTGACGTTTGAAAATAGAATACTCCAAGATCAAGCCAGCTTTTAGCATCTGGTCTGTCAGGGTTTACGGCTTTACCGAAAAGCAGAGTAATCACCATAAGCCCAATACAGCCTGCCGCAACAATAGGCCAAAGCTTAGATATAATTTCATAGTCAATATTGCATACAATAAGTGCAAAAATAATGCCGCCCAAGGTTGAAATGAGCATACTTTTTACACCGCTTGCAATGATTGCGCCGTTCTTCAATGTTGAATATGTTGCGCTGTAAACGAGAGCAAGTCCATAGCAAGAGCCGATTAAAGCGGTGATAAATGTTACAAAATCAAGTCCGCTAAAAAATCCAACTCTTTTTTTCTTCAATTTTTATCTCCTTTGAGTATTAAGTTTTTACTTATTATATTAAAATATATTAATGCGCCAATGTCAAGTGAAAATTGTGTTTTTTGTGTTAAAATTAATTGTTGGAATATTATATAATATATGTTATAATAGATATTAAGTTAAATATTAATGAGGTATGTTATGTTAAGTGATATTGAAATTGCACAGCGTGCAAAAATGAAGGACATTAATGAGATTGCCGAAATGATCGGTCTTGACTCTGCGGGAATTGAGCCTTACGGTCATTATAAGGCTAAGATTTCAAATGAAACTCTTGAGGCACTTAAAGATAAAGATGACGGAAAACTTGTTTTGGTAACTGCTGTCAATCCTACTCCGGCAGGCGAGGGAAAGACAACTGTTTCTATCGGACTTTCACAGGCTATTAATAAGCTTGGCAAAAAGGCTGTTGCTGCACTTAGAGAACCTTCGCTTGGTCCTGTTTTTGGCATTAAAGGCGGTGCCGCAGGCGGCGGATATTCTCAGGTAGTTCCTATGGAGGATATTAATCTTCATTTTACAGGTGATATGCACGCTATAACGAGTGCTAATAATCTTATGTGCGCTATTCTTGACAACCATATTCAGCAGGGCAATGAGCTTGGTATTGACCAGCGCAGAGTTCTTGTTAAAAGATGCCTTGATATGAACGACCGTGCGCTTCGCAATATTGTTTGCTCCTTGGGCGGTAAATTAAACGGTATTCCTCGTGAAGACCATTTTGTTATTACTGTTGCAAGCGAAGTTATGGCAATACTTTGCCTTTCAAGTGATATTTTTGATTTGAAACAAAGGTTAGGTAAAATTTTAGTTGCATATACTTATGACGGCGAGCCGGTCTATTGTAAGGATATCAAGGCAAACGGTGCTATGACCGTTCTTCTTAAGGATGCACTTAAGCCGAATCTCGTTCAAACTCTTGAAAATACACCTGCCATTATGCACGGCGGTCCGTTTGCAAATATTGCTCACGGCTGTAACTCTGTAAGAGCTACTAAAGCTGCATTGAAGCTTGGAGATTATTGCGTTACCGAGGCAGGATTCGGCTCTGACCTTGGCGCTGAAAAATTCCTTGATATTAAGTGCCGTTTTGCTAATTTAAAGCCGTCTTGCATAGTTCTTGTATCTACTGTAAGGTCTATGAAATATAACGGCGGTGTGCCTAAAGAAGAACTTGCAAAGGAAAATCTTGCTGCTCTTGAAAAGGGAAGCGAAAATCTTGCTGCTCATATTGATAATCTCCATAAATTCGGCGTGCCTGTTGTTGTTGCTATCAACCATTTTTATGCCGATACAGATAAGGAAATTGAATTTATTGAAAAATTCTGTAAGCAAAAGGGCGCTGATTTTGCCGTTACTAAGTGTTTTGCAGAGGGTGGTGCAGGAAGTATAGACCTTGCAAATAAGGTAATAAAAGCCTGCGAAAAAGAAAATAATTTCCGTTTTCTTTATGATATTAATATGCCGATTTATGAAAAAATCGAAACTATCGCAAAGGAAATTTACGGCGCAGACGGTGTTGAATATACTAAAGAAGCTAAAAAGAGTATTGATGAATTTATCAAACTTGGTTGCGATAATATGCCTGTTTGTATGGCAAAAACTCAATACAGCCTTTCCGATAATCCGGCTTTGCTCGGCAGACCTCACGGTTTTAAGATTACCGTTTCAAGCGCATCTCTTTCAAACGGCGCAGGTTTTCTTGTTTGTCAAACCGGCTCTGTTATGACTATGCCGGGGCTTTCAAAATCTCCTGCAGCTTATAAAATTGACATTGACGAAAATGGCAATACAGTCGGTCTTTTCTAAGGGGATACTATGAAGGAATATAAAACTCATTCGTATGAAGAAACTGTAAAACTCGGAGAAAGGGTTGCCAAAAGCTTGCCTAAAGGTTCTGTTGTGGCTTTTCTCGGCGGGCTTGGTATGGGTAAAACCGCTTTCACAACCGGATTTGCCAAAGGACTTGGCATTGACGTTGATGTTTCCTCACCGACCTTTGCAATTTGCAATACTTATATCGGAGAGGAAAATACACTTTATCATTTTGATATGTATCGTGTTGACGGTTGGGATGACCTTTATTCAACCGGATTTTTTGACTTTCTTGAAACCGATGCATATATGGCGATTGAGTGGAGTGAAAATGTTTACGGCGCTTTGCCTGATAATACGCTGATGATTGAGATTGAACGTATCGGCGAAAATGAAAGGCTTTTTAAAATGTATAAAAAATCAGAGGAAGAAGAATGATTTTATCTGTTGACTCTTCGGCGGTTACGGCATCTGTTGCCTTGACTGACGGAAAAAAGGTTATTAAAAGTGAATTTATCAATGCAGGTCTTACTCACAGTGAAACGCTTTTACCTATGATTAAAAGGGTAATGGGGGATTATAAAATATCTGACCTTGACGCAATTGCAGTTACGGCAGGTCCCGGCTCTTTTACCGGTGTAAGAATCGGCGTAGCAACGGTTAAAGGGCTTGCATTTAATGATAATATTCCTTGCATCAGCGTTTCAACGTTAGAAGCGATTGCGTGTAATTTTCTTGATGAGGATTGCATTGTTTGCTCGGTTATGGACGCAAGGCGTATGCAATTTTATAATGCACTTTTTGAAATAAAAAACGGCAAAGCGGTAAGACTTTGCGATGATAGGGCAATTTCTATTGACGATTTGAAAAATGACCTTAAAAAGTATGAAAAAGTAATTATCGCAGGCGACGGCGCACGTCTTTGCTGTGATAATTTAGGTATTGACAATATAATTTTAGCGCCTGAAGATAAAAGATATCAATGCGGTCAGGGTGTTGCTCTTGCTGCAGAAAATAAAGAAAAAATTTCCGCCGCCGCTCTTATGCCTGTTTATTTAAGGCTAAGTCAGGCAGAACGGGAGCTTAAGCTAAAAAAGAAAGACAAGGAGAATTAATATGATAGCATTAGGCAGTGACCATGCAGGTTTTTCACTTAAAGAGGAAATCAAAAAGCATCTTGACGAAACAGGAGTTGAATATGTTGACGTAGGTTGCTACTCACCTGAAAGGTTTGATTATGCAATTTCTGCTCAAAAGGCTTGCGATAAGGTAGTATCGGGCGAGTGCACGGCTGCAATTCTTTGCTGCGGAACAGGTGTTGGCATTTCTATGGCAGCAAATAAGGTTAAGGGTATTCGTGCTTGCTGTTGCAGCGATTATTTCAGCGCAAAATATACAAGGCTTCATAATGATGCAAATGCTCTTTGTATGGGAGAGAGAGTTATCGGGGCAGGCCTTGCAATCGAACTTGTTGACGTTTTCCTTAATACAGAATTTGAGGGCGGCAGGCACCAAAATCGTGTTGACCAAATAATGGCAATTGAAAAGGGCGAAAAGCTTTATTAATTGACATCTTTTATACATATAATTCAAATAAAAAACCCTCCTTGTTGAGCACTCAACAGGGAGGGTTAATTTTATGTGTATTTTTAGTTGTTTTCGGCGTCGCTGAGCTTTTGACCCATAAGCACACCCATAACAGATGCCATCATAAGTCCTCTTGTCCAGCCGGAGCTGTCACCGAGGCAATGAAGCCCTTTGATATTAGTGTTAAGATTTTCGTCCATCTTAACCTTGTTTGAATAGAACTTAAGCTCAGGGCTGTAAAGTAATGTTTCAGTTGAGGCAAAGCCGGGTACAACAACGTCAAGCATTTTGATAAATTCAATAATGTTTGTCATTGCACGGTAAGGCATAGCTGCTGTGATGTCGCCTGCAACTGCGTCCTTAAGTGTCGGCTTAACATTACTCTTGTTAAGCTCATACTGCCATGTTCTCTTGCCGTCAAGGATGTCACCGAAGCGCTGTACCATAATGTGACCTGCGCCAAGCATATTAGTAAGTTCGCCGACCTTTTGAGCATATTCAATAGGCTGATTAAACGGCTCTGTGAAGTTGTGGCTTACAAGGATTGCAAGGTTCGTGTTTTCGCTCTTTTTATCCTTAAAGCTGTGTCCGTTTACAACAGCAAGGTCGTTATCGTAGTTTTCCTGCGCAACAAAGCCGCCCGGATTTTGGCAGAAAGTACGTACTTTATTCTTCCACGGTCTCGGATAACCAATAAGCTTAGATTCGTAAAGCGCCTCGTTTACTTTTTCCATAACTTCGTTTCTGCACTCAACCCTTACGCCGATATCAACAGTACCGGGTTTGTGAGCAATGTTGTGCTCAATGCAGAGCTTGTCAAGCCAATCAGCACCACGTCTGCCTGTTGCAATAACGATTTCAGGAGCATTGATGATAACGTCTTTACCTTTATCGTCAATAATTACGCCCTTGCAAACGCTGTCCTCTATAATGATATTCTTACATTCTGTTGAGAACATCATATCAACACCGTTGTCGGCAAGGAAATTTTGAATTTTAAGATAAAGCTCCTGCGCCTTTTCTGTTCCTAAGTGGCGAATAGGGCAGTCAACAAGCTTTAAGCCTGCTTTGATAGCATTCTTTCTAATTTCCTTGATAGCATCGCCTGTGTTAATTCCCTCAATCTTGGTATCTGCACCGAATTCAAGATAAATCTTGTCCGTATAGTTGATAAGTTCCTGAGCAAAGTCCTCACCGATAAGCATTGGCAAGTCTCCGCCGACTTCATAGCTTAAGCTTAATTTACCGTCAGAGAATGCGCCTGCACCTGAAAATCCTGTTGTAATTGCACAGCTCGGCTTGCAGTTTACGCAGTGACCAACCTCAGCCTTAGGACAATGACGCTTTTCAACAGGTTTACCTTTCTCGATTAAAAGCATTTTCTTTTTTGTGCCACGCTTGATAAGTTCAAGTGCAGTGAAAATACCGGCAGGTCCGGAACCTACAATTATCAAATCGTAATTCATATATATACTCCTTTTTTTGCAAAAAAATAAAGCCGTGCTGCAATAGCTCGACTTAAGTTTCATGTCTTATTATTATCTATTGCACATTATATTAGCATATTTGAAATAGTTTGTCAATACAAGAGGCAGCTTTGTTTTAATTATTGTTGCATATAAAATAATAATCTGTTATAATTTATTAGTAATATTATTTTTTATGAGGATTTTAATGGAACAGAGTAAGTCAATTAAAGAAATACTTGATACATACGGCAAATATACAGGCCTTACCATGGGCACATCTATGAAGCCGCTTATTCACGAACAGCGTGATAATATTATTGTCGTTAAAAATAAAGGCAGGCTTAAAAAATATGACGTTCCTGTTTATGTAACAAAGCAGGGAAAGTATATTATGCATCGCATTGTTGAGGTGTGCGATGACCATTATGTTATTGTCGGCGATAATTTAATCAAAAAGGAATATGTAACAGACGATATGATTTGCGGTGTGCTTGTGGGTTTTTATAAAGACGGCAAAAAATATATCGATTGCCAAAACTCTAAGGCATATAAGCTTTATTCCAAGATTTGGGTTGCTCTTTTGCCTGTTCGCCCTTTTATTCTTCTTTTCCCAAGAGGAATTAATTGGATTAAAAGGCATATTTTCAAAAAGAGGTGACGTTTATTTATGGCTAAAAAAATCCGCAAAAAGGATAAAAATGTTCTTAAATGGATGTTCACTGTTTGCAAAAAGCAGGTACCGTTGATGATTTTGCTTGTTGTTCTTAATGCAATTTATGGCGTTTCATCTGTTTTTTTTGCTAAGTTTTCTAAAAACATTATTGACGGTGCAACCCAGGCAAAGGATTTCAATATTGTCATTAAATTTGCACTTTGTATGCTCGGCTTGGTAGTATTTCAAATGGCTTTGAATATTACTAAAAACAGCTTGAGCGAGCGCTGCAGTGCAAGGCTTGAGATGATACTTAAAAAGTATATTCTTGATTTGGTGATTAAAAAGGACTATCAAAAGGTAACTAAGTTTCATACAGGTGATTTGCAAAACCGTATGTTTAATGATGCCACTCTTGTTGCATCGGGCTTTACAACAATTATTCCCGAATCGGCTTTCTTCGGCGCAAAGCTTTTGAGTGCGCTTATTTATTTAATTATCATTGATAAGATTTTTGCGCTTATATTTATTGTCGGCGGCTGTACTGTTTTTATCATTACCCGCTTTTTTAGAAAAACGCTTAAAAGGCTTCATAAAAAAGTGCAGGAAACAGAGGGAAAAACACGTTCCTTTATTCAGGAAATCTTGTCAAATATTCTTGTTATTAAGGCTTTTTCGGTTGAAAACAGAATTAATGAAACTACAGATGAACTTCAAGATGATAATTTTAAAGCACGTATGAGAAAACGAAACTTCAGTATATGTGCTAATGTAGGTCTTGGTGCCGTTTTCAGTGTGGGCACTGTTTTTGCCATTGCTTTTGGTGCATACAGTATTTTGTTTAACGGTATGACGTATGGTACGGTAACGGCTATTATTCAACTTGTAAATCAGGTTCAGTCGCCGTTTGTTTCTCTTTCCGGTATTATGCCTAAGTATTATACCACTATCGCTTCTGCCGAAAGAATTATGGAACTTGACGATTTGCCGAATGAAAAAGAAATTAACAAAAAAGAAATTAATGTTTTAGATACATATAAAAACCTTAATTCTGTTGAATTTGAAAATATTTCGTTTAAATATGACCGTGATATTATTCTTGATAACACCTCGCTGAGCATCAAAAAAGGTGATTTTGTAGCAATAATGGGCATTTCCGGTATCGGCAAAAGTACGCTTTTAAAGCTTCTTTTGGGTGTATTTAATCTTAATTTTGGTAAAATTTATCTTGATACAAACAACGGTAAAATCCCTATTGACAAAAATACACGAAAGCTTTTCTCTTATGTTCCGCAGGGCAATATGCTTATATCGGGAACAATTAAAGACAATATTACTTTTATTAATCCCGATGCAAGCGACGCTGAAATTGAAGAAGCAATAAGAATAAGCTGCGCTAAGCAGTTTATTGACGAGCTTCCGTTGGGACTTGAAACCGTAATAGGCGAAAAAGGTTTGGGTCTTTCCGAAGGGCAGGTACAGCGCCTTGCGATTGCAAGAAGTTTGCTTGCCGATTCTCCGATTTTGCTTCTCGACGAGGCTACCTCCGCTCTTGACGAAAAGACGGAAAAGGAATTTTTAACTAATCTTAAAGCGCTTGATAATGTTACTTGCATTATTGTTTCTCATAAGAAAGCTGCGCTTGATATTTGTAATAAAACCATTCAAATCAAAAACGGTAAAATTATAAGTGAGGGATAAATATGTTGCTTACTAAATGGGGTAAAAGGCTTGATAAAAATAATCCTCTTAGTGAATATCCAAGGCCGCAGTTCGTTCGTGACAGCTATATAAGTCTTAACGGAATGTGGAAATGTGCTTTTTACGGTATGCCTGATTGTGATGACGAAATGTTTAGGTACGATATTTGCGTGCCTTTTTCGCCTGAGTCTTATCTTTCTGGTGTTCACAGAACGCTTGAACCCGGTGAATTTTTGATTTATAAGAGAAAATTTGAAATTCCAAAAGGCTTTAATAAGGGCAGAGTGTTTATCAATTTCGGTGCAGTTGACCAAATCGCAACAGTTTTTATTAACGGCGCAGAGGTTGCAACTCATAAAGGCGGATATACACCGTTTAAATTTGAAATAACCGATTATATTAAAGACGGTGAAAATGAAATAAGAGTAGTTTGCCTTGATTTTTCAGATACTAACGAATTTTCACGAGGTAAGCAGAAAATTAAGCGTGGCGGTATTTGGTACACTTGTCAAAGCGGTATTTGGCAAAGCGTTTGGCTTGAATCAACTCCTAAAAAATTTCTTGAAAAGGTTAAAATTACACCCGACTATGATAATTCAACAGTATCGTTTGAATATTTCGGAACAAATGACGTTGAGGTGTCAATCTTTGACGGTGATAGATTAATAGCCAAAACAAAGGATACCTGCGTATCAATCCCCGATTTTAAATCGTGGTCACCCGAATCTCCGTTTTTATATAATGTTGAATTTTCAGCTTGCGGAGAAACGATAAAATCATATTTCGGTATGCGTAAATTTTCAGTCGGCACAGATAAAGACGGTGTCAAAAGGCTGTTTTTGAATAATAAGCCGTATTTCCATAATGGGCTTCTTGATCAAGGCTATTATCCCGACGGTCTTTTAACTCCTCCGTCGAATGAGGCAATGAAATTTGATATTGAATACGTTAAATCGGCAGGATTTAATATGCTTAGAAAGCACATTAAGGTTGAACCGCTTTTATGGTATCATTATTGCGATGTTAACGGCATTATCGTTTGGCAGGATATGATAAACGGCGGCGGCAAATACGGTCTTGAAATATCCGTTATTCCGTTTGTTAATATCACGCTTAACGATAATAATTATTCTACTTTTCACAGAACAGATAAAGAAGGCAGAGTTTTATATTATCAGGAACTTGAAGAAATTGTTGATACTCTTTATAACTGCCCTTGTATAGCATTGTGGGTTTTGTTTAATGAGGGCTGGGGTCAGTTTGACAGCAAAAAGGCTTATGACAAGCTTAAATCTCTCGATAAAACTCGTATTGTTGACTCGGCTTCGGGCTGGCACGATATGGGCAAGAGCGACGTTATTTCAAAGCATATTTATTTTACACCTATTAAGGTTAAAAAGGGCAATCGTGCTTACGTTCTTTCGGAATTCGGCGGGCTCGGTCTTAAACTTAAGGGCCACACCTTTAATAATAAAATGTTTGGTTATAAAGTCTTTTTCAGCCGTGAGTCCTTGACTGAGGCTTATAAAAGACTGTTTACAAAAACTATCATTCCTCAAATTAAGGACGGCTTGAGCGCTACTGTTTATACTCAGGTTACGGATGTTGAGGATGAACTTAACGGTCTTTTAACGTATGACCGTGAGGTTGAAAAGGTAGATTTTGAAACATTAAAAAAGATAAATGAAAGGGTTAAATTAAATGACTAAGGCAACTATTAAAACAAATAAAGGTGATATGAAGTTTAATCTTTATGATGACCTTGCACCTAAGACTGTTGAAAATTTTGTTACACACGCAAAAAACGGATATTATGACGGTCTTATTTTCCACCGTGTTATTAAGGATTTTATGATTCAGGGCGGCGACCCGACAGGCACGGGCTGCGGCGGCGAGTCAATTTGGGGCACTCCTTTTCAAGATGAATTTAATCTTGATGCAAGAAATTATTACGGTGCTCTTTCTATGGCAAACAGCGGTCCTAACACAAACGGCTCTCAGTTTTTCATTGTTCAGGCTAAGGAAGTTCCAAACACGCTTATTGAACAAATGGAAGAACTTAAGGATAACGGATATCCGCAGCAGGTAATTGATAAATATAAAGAGGTTGGCGGTACTCCGTGGCTTGATTTTCACCACACAGTATTCGGCGAGATAACAGACGGAACTGACGTTTTAGAGGATATTGCTTCAACTCGTACAGGTATGGGTGACAAACCTGTTTATGATGTTGTTATTGAAACAATTGAAATAGAAGATTGATTTTGACAAATTTACCCCTTCTCATTGGTTATAATTAATCATAGAGAGGGGGTATTTTTTGGTTATATATGTTGACGTTTTATTTGTAGTCAATTTTTTTATTACTTATTTGCTCCTCATTTCCACATCCTTTTTTGCAAAATCGGAGATTAAGCAATACCGTGCTGTATTTGCTTCCGTTTTGGGCGGTTTGTATTCTCTTGTCATTATTTTCGATAAACTGAACTTTCTTTTATCGGCAATCGGTAAAATTTTTGCTTCAATGCTTATTGTTTTTGTCGCTTTTGGCTTTATAAGGGTATGGACTTATTTTAAAAATTTTATCATATTTTATTTTTCAAACGTTTTTTTTCTCGGTGTGATATCTGCAATTTGTATGTTCTTTTCACCTAAGGGTATGACGGTTAAAAACTCAAACGTTTATTTTGATATTTCAGCCACCCAACTTCTTGTAAGTGCTTTTTGCGCCTATTTGGTTACATATATTATTATAAAAATAACAAATCGAACGCTTGCAAAAGGGGAAATATATTCTTTAAGTATATTTGTTGATAATAATGAATACAAGTTTTATGCTTTTGCCGACAGTGGAAATAAGCTTCGAGAACCGTTTTCCGATTATCCGGTTATAATAGTTGACAAATCAAAAATGCCTGAAAAATGCGAGCGTCTAATTCCGTGCCAAACGGTGTCGGGACAGGGAATGTTAAAAGCGTTTAAGCCGGATAAAATTATAATTTCAAACGGCAAAAATAAAATTGAAATAACAAAGGTTTACGTTGCGTTGTCAGACGTTAATTCAAAAAAATTCTCGGCTGTTTTATCTAATGAATTGATTAATATTTAAGGTGATTATATGTTGAATTTAATTAAAAAACTATTTTTAAAGTTGTTTAAAAAGCAAAAATGCTTCTATATTAACGGGCCGGAAACTCTGCCGCCTCCGCTTTCAAAAGAGGAGGAACAGAAAATAATGGACGAACTTCAAAACGGAATTGAGGATAACAGAGAACTTTTGATAATACATAATTTGCGTTTGGTGGTTTATATTGCAAAAAAATTCGAAAACAAAACCACCTCGACCGAGGATTTGGTCTCTATCGGCACAATCGGTCTAATGAAAGCCGTCAAAACCTTTAATCCCGAAAAGAATATCAAGCTTGCCACTTATGCCTCACGTTGCATAGAAAATGAAATCCTTATGCATTTGAGAAAGGTTAATAATATAAAAAGCGAAATGTCTTTTGATGAACCTTTGTCTGTTGACTGGGACGGCAATGAACTTACACTTCGTGACGTTTTGGGAACGGACCCTAACGATGTGTTTGAAGAAATTGAGTATGATGATGAAAAAAGACTTCTTCGTCAAACGGTTGCCGCCCTGCCTGAAAAGGAACGTAATCTTATGACGCTTCGCTTTGGATTAGACGGAAACGAAAGCTTAACTCAAAAGCAGCTTGCCGACAAAATGGGTATTTCTCAATCGTATATCAGCCGTCTTGAAAAAAGAATACTTCAAAAAATAAAAAATGAATTGAAGCGCTTGTCCGCTTAAGCATCAATCTAAATACCAAATAATTCTCTTTCGCATAGTATAAAATGTAAAATAATTTATTATGTGAAAGAGGATTTTTTTATGACTTTATATATAAAGGTAGGCTCGATTACGAATGCTCAGCGTTCTCAACGCTCGCTTAGGCAAAAAGGATATAAATCAATAATTAAAAAGCTTGAAAATCCGTCACCTCAAGACGGTTGCGGGTATATGGTTGTTGTAAACACTTATACAGAAGAGCCGATTTCAATTTTAATTAAAGAAGGTATACAGATTAGGGGAGTGGAACGAAAATGATTTATCTTGATAACAGTGCCACTACCAATCCTAAGCCGCAAGTAGTTAAAAATGCAGTAATAAGGGCAATGAATTATTATAGCTTTAACAGTGGCAGAGGCGGATATAAAGAAAGTGTAAACACTTCTGATATGATTTTTTCCTGCCGTGAAAAGCTTTCCGAAATGTTCGGCTTTCCTTCGGAAAATATTGCCTTTACACCAAATTGCACCACGGCAATTAATTTTGCAATAAAAGGAATTTTAAAGCCCGGTGACCATATAATCATATCTAATCTTGAGCATAATGCCGTTGCACGTCCTGTTTATGCGCTTTTTAAAAATGGAATTATTGATTACGATATAGCTGATTTTTCTTTTGATAAAGAACAAACAATAAATAATTTAAAAAAACTTATTAAACCTAATACAAAGGCAATAGTTTGTACGCACGCTTCAAATGTATTTGGCTGTGTTTTCCCTATTAAAGAGATAGGCAAGCTTGCACACGAAAACGGAATAATATTTATTGTTGATGCGGCACAATCCGCCGGAATTTTGAATATTGATTGCAAAAGTGATAATATTGATATCCTTTGCGCACCGGGTCATAAAGGACTTTATGCTCCAATGGGTGTAGGATTTATTGCTCTTAGAGATAATGTTGAGATAGGTACAATTATTGAGGGCGGAACAGGTTCAAATTCAATGAAACTTGCCCAACCTGATAATATGCCTGAAAGGTTAGAATCGGGAACGCTTAATAATGTCGGTATTATAGGGCTTTGTGCAGGTATTGATTTTGTGGCAGGCAAAAGTGTTTCAAGTATATATAAACATGAAAAAAATTTAATGAAATATATTTACAAAGAACTTGCGAAAAATAATAATGTTACGTTATATACTCCAAGCTTTAATGATGCTTTTCTTGCGCCGATACTGTCGTTTAACTATAAAGATTATCCGTCGGAAAAAACAGCCTCTTTTTTGGCTGACAAGAATATTGCATGCCGTGCAGGCTTTCATTGTTCAAAGCTTGCTCATACTGCATTTGGTACTGACAACAGAGGAACTGTACGTATAAGCCCAAGTGTATTTACTAAATACAGTGAGTGTGAAAAATTTATTAATATCTTAAAAAAACTTTGAAAAACTCAAAAAAACTAAAATAATTACTTTATTTATTAAACTGCGTGTGATAAAATATAAATAACAGTAATTAATAAACGAGGAAGTCAGTTTATGATAGTTAAAATAACAGATACATTTAATAAAATTTTGAGTGTATTTTCAACATTCGGAATATCGGATGCATTAGATATTATTTTGGTTGCCGTGATTATATATATTTGTGTTCGTATTATAAGAGAAACAAGGGCTATGCAACTTGCAAAAGGATTTATTTTTATTGCTATAGTTTATGGCATAGTAAATCTTCTTGATATGGAGGCTTCAAGCTTTATTTTTAAGGCGATTTTCTCCAATATTTTGATAATTCTTGTAATTCTTTTCGGTCCTGAGGTACGTAATATTCTTGAACAAATCGGCAAGGGCACAACAGCTAAGAGTCTCAAGTCTCTTATCCATCCGGGTGTTGCTGTCGACATTGCAGAAATATCAAATTGTATTGAATGTGTATGCAAAGCGTGTGCCAATATGAGCGACCAAAGAGTAGGCGCACTTATTTGTTTTGAAAACGATACTCTTTTGGGCAATGTTATTAAATCGGGTACGGTTCTTAATGCAAAGGCATCAAGAGAACTTGTTGAAAATATTTTTTATCCAAAATCACCGCTTCATGACGGTGCTATGGTAATTCGTGACGGTAAGATTTATGCAGCAGGCTGCATTTTGCCGCTTACAAAAAAGACTGTTTCGTCTGCACTCGGCACAAGGCACAGAGCCGGAATAGGTCTTACTGAGGAAAGCGATGCTTTGGCTGTTATCGTCAGCGAGGAAACAGGTTCTATTTCGGTTGCAAAGGGCGGTATTCTTCAGCGTGATGTTTCTTACGGCGATTTAAGAGATATTTTAACAACAGAATTTGTTCCGTCAGGTTCCTCCGATGATGATAAAATCATTACCAAGCTTGTAAGGAGGATTAAAAAATAATGGCTGATAAAAATAAAAAAAAGAAGTTTTCATTAAAAAAGCTTATTTATAATGATAAATATCTTATTGTTTTTTCTATTATTGCGGCAGTTATTGTTTGGGTTTCAACTTCGATGAGCCTGTCACCTGAAACTACTAAGACCATTACCGTTGCTGTTAATGTTGATTTCAGCGATTCTGCTGCGGACCAACTTGGCATTAAGTGCTACGGTGACAGTAAAATTGATGTTGATGTTACTGTTAAGTGTAAAAAATATCTTGCAAGGGATATTACAGCCGATGACCTTAAGGTTCAGCTTCAAACTAATTCAGTTACTTCAAAAGGTAATTATGATGTTCCTATTAATGTGACTTCGGTGTCTGAAAATGCGGATTTTACAATTTCATCTTATTATCCTACAACATATAAGGCATATTTTGACGTCGAGGATGAAAAAACACTTGATATAAATTTAAATTATGAAAATAAAGATTTTATTGCAGACGGTTATGTGATGGGTGAAGCTCTTTTAAGTGAAAAAGTTGCAAAAATCAGCGGTCCTAAATCATACGTTTCAAAGGTAAAAAGTCTTGTAGCAAATGTCGATATCGCAAATAAACTTAAATCGACACAGTCTGTTGATATTATACCTACTCCTATTGATTCAAGCGGAAATACAGTCGATTATATTTCTGTTGATACTGAGGCTGAAAATCTTACACTTACCATTCCTGTTTTAAAAGAAATGACTCTTAATGTTACAAGTTCTTTTACAGGAAAACCTGACAATGTTGACACAAGTAAATTTAATGTTTCGTATAGTGTAGATAAGGTTTCAGCCGCCGCTTTGGCTGATTCGGGAATTAAAGAGGCAAATATCGGTAATATTGATTTCTCTCAGCTTAATGTAGGTAAGAATACTATTAAGTTTGACGTAACTCATCTTGACGCAATTATGATTCTTGACAATACTAAGGAAATTACCGTTACGGTTACTGTTCCGTCAAGCTTTAAAACCAAAGCCGTTTCGTTTGATAAAAATTCAGTTACCGTAGCCAATGTTCCTGATGGATACAAGGCAAACGTAATTTCTGTTAATGCAAATCAGCTTACTCTTGTCGGTTCTCAGTCGAGCCTTAATAACGATAAAATAGGTGTCGGTTTGGTCGTCGATTTGGCTTCTTATAAAAGTGAGGATTTGTCAGAGGGCAGGGATTATTACGATATCACCGCCAATATTGAAAATTCCACGGGCTGTTGGGTTTACGGCAGCTATAAGGCTCAGGTCGAGCTTGTTAAAAAGTAAATAAAAATAAGTAACCCCCTGCATGGCTGTCCACGCAGGGGGTGTTTATTTTAGAATGATTATATTTCATCAGAATCATTACTTTTAAAGCTTACAACTTCTCTTAGTTTTACATTGCCGTTTTCATCATTAGCAATTAAATATCCTTGCGATGCTTCGTTTAATTTCAGAGGTATCAAAAACGAATAATTATTTCCTGATTTTTTTATTAAATAGGCAGTACATATATTATCTTTTGTTTTAAACTTAAAAGATGCATCTTCAATATAAGCGTCTATATTACAGTTAATTACAGTGCTGGTCGTTCCGAATTGCGCAAAATTAAATGTCATTTCCTCGTTTGCTGTTTCTATATTTTTATGCTTCGCAATGTTTCCTTTAATGAAAAATTCTTTTGTTTGTAAATCATTATATGACACATAATATTTGTTCTGTTTGTCATATTTAAAGGAATTAAAAACTACGAGAGCAAAGTTGGTTTTTTCTCCGATAATTGCTTCTAATTCTTTGCTATTATAAATAATATCAGCTCTTTTTTTGTAGTTTTTTGAATTTATATAAAAAGAATTTAGATTAATATCATTTAATGATTTGCTTTTTTTAGATGTAACAGAAATATATAGTCTGTTTCCGTCAAAGTAATAACTATTCAAATTTAGCTCTTTGTTTGAAAATTGAATATCACTCTCAATCAAAAGATTTTCAGATATTACAGTTTGGGTGGCAAGATCTACGCTTTCAACATTTTTTGCCGGTGAAGTATCAACGTGATTTTTTAAATGCAACGCAGATGCCAATAATGAACATATTAATATGGTAACTAATATTGCACTAAAAGTAATTGCTTTTTTATTCATGAAATGTACCTCGTTAAATTGTTATCAAATGTCAAGGCTGTCCACGCAGGGGTTAATTATTGATAGGAGTGCCGATAACTTTACTTAATTTAATATCTATATTGATGTTTTCAAAATTAACTATTATTTTTTCACATTTTGATGTTTTAGTGAAGCAACCCATAAAAAACTTGTATTTTCTTATGCTATCATTTTTTTCAATCAAATCAATTGCGTACGAACTTAATTTTAATTTTTTAAATTTTAATCCGGAAATATCAAAATATGCAGAACTATTTTTATCATTAATATCTTTATTAAAAGAATCGTCATTAGATGTAATATATCCTCTTAAATTTAGAGCATACCCATCGTAATATACGGAGTCAATTTCTATATTTCCGTGTTCCCATTTTTTTATAATGGGTTTTTCTAAAATATAAAAAATGGCATCATATCTTTTAGTTTCTAACCTTTCTGTAAATTCTTCGCAATCATAATCGTAATAGAATAACGGACTTTTGAATTCTTTAGGAAAGGAATTATAAAATGATGAACCCAAAATTAACGATAGAATGACGATTAATAAAATAAACCCTTTTTTAAATTTTTTCATAAATATCCTCTCTTTGTTTATTTTATTGATTTTGCAAACTTAATTGCATTTTCCATAGTAGAATTTGTTAATGAAATACAATAGGTTGTCAAGCCGTCTTTATATGTTATTGACGAGGAATTATCATTATGTTCAAATACTAAAATATCCATTCCGTTAGCCTTTATCATTTTACCGCCTTTCAAATTATAATATCCGCTGACACCTGTTGATTCGAATTTTTCGACATCTTGTTGAATTCCTAAATCACCTTTTTGACCGTTATATTCAAATTCAACATTTGCATCGTGTGAAAAGGTTTTATCAGTAGTTGTATTTTCCATCTTAGTTATTTTACAATTATCTTTAATTAACTCCTCAGGAAATGTAACAGGAGCAATTCCATAATCAGCAATCTGTTTTGCCAAATCGGTATCCAACAAAGCATATCCGTCCGCAGTAGTATCAGCGTTTTCTAAATTATAATCAATTTCCGCATTGTTGTCTATAAGATTTGCAATGCTTTGAGGAATGTCAAAATTAAATTGTGCAGACGCTGTAACTGTTGAAATAAATACAACCATCAATGCTGCTGCAACTAATAATACCTTAGCCGGCTTTTTAAACTTAACCCTTTTGCCTTTAGCATTGCCTTTGACAGCCAATAACTCAAAGCATAGGTCAATATAATCGGTATCTAACTTATCAGGACCTTTATTAACCTCCTTTTGTATAAGTGCTTTTATTTCCTCTGTTGATAAATCAGTAAAATCAGAATCTATCATTTTTTTTAGTTTCTTTTTACTTAATTTTCTCTTCAAAATGCTACCTCCTATCTACATAGTGTCAGTTTATCGAAAAATGTGAACAATTATTTTATAAATTTTCAAAATTTTTTATTTTGGAATTTAATTTTTTCTTTAGTTTCTCATGCCGTTTGCGTATGGTGGCGTGCGTAACATTTAATTCAATAGCTATATCCTTTAGCTTTTTGTGTTTCCAATAATATAATATATATAATTCTTTTTCGTCAGGATTAAGTTGCGAAATAATATGTAACGCTTGTTCTTCAATCATTTTATCGGTCGTCATTTGGTCTATATAATCAGGATTATACGGTTTCGAATTTTCAATCACTACATCTTTTTCTTCATTATCAGTAAAAACAAATTCGTTGCGTTTGATTTTATCTTTCATTACTTTGTTTTTGTAATTGAGAACAACAACGTATAACCAAGATTTATAATTTTTTATTTCAATACCGTTATTAAGGTTTTCCAGCAATGCAACATAAGCCTCTTGAACACAATCCTCTGCATACTCATATTCATACTCAAAAAATTGATGACAATAACGAATTAAATCTTTTCTGTATCGCTCGCAATCTTCCATTATTTTATCAATGGATTTTTCACTGCTATTTTTTGGTTTAAATTTAATCAAAATATTCTCCTTAGATGAATAGTTACTTTTTATTAAAAAGGATATAAATATATTTGTCAAGGGCTTTTGCCCAAAAGCATAAAAATATAACCAAAATGCATTTTTTCTTTTGTTATGCTATTGTTAAATAATTTTAATTTTATGTTAAATTGATAATAAGTAATATTTACCTGATTTTTACTCATTTTTTACTCTACCTTGATTATATTTTAATCGACGTGTTTTATACTTTAGTCAACGATTTGGGAAAGGAGAGATAAATATGAGCGAAAAGATTAAAACGGTTTTATCATCAGTTCTTGCAATTTCACTTGTTGTATCTGTTATGACTGTTTCAGGTTATGCTTGTTTTGCAGGCGCAAAAAATGATGATATTTCTTCAATTCAATATTCAACCTCTGAAAATTGATATACCGTAAGCGGCTTTTGCCTTTGCTTGCGGTTTTCGCTTTATTTTGATTAGTATTATGAAACAAATTAATAACTCGCAAATTGTATATACAGACGAAGCAATGACAGTAGAAAACAAAAACACATTTAAAGAAAATATAACTGAATTCGTTAATAAACACGCAGAAATTTGGAAATTTATAAAATTTACATTTACAGGCGCTTCAACCTCGGTTTTGGAGCTTGCGGTCTTTTGGCTTTTGCAATATGTGATTTTTAAATCACTTAACGAGGTTCCGGTAACAGATAATCAAGTTCTTTCGTTCTTAGGCATTGAGTATAAGGGCTATATGTATTCCTATTTCATTTCTGCGGTAATCGGCTATGCCGCCGCTTATGTTATGAACAGAAAGATTACCTTTAAGGCAGACGCTAACCCTGTTCTTTCAACAATTCTTTATATAATAATGGTTATTTGCACAATTGCCTTTAACACTTGGTTTGGCTCATTCCTTGGCACTCTTATTAAAAACAGCGGTCACGACAGCGTATTTATTGTTCTTTTAACAAAGCTTATTGTTATGACGGTTCCTACTCTTTGGACGTATCCTTTAAATCGTTTTGTAATTCACAGAAAGAAAAAGGCTTGATTTTGAGTAGCAATATTTAATATAATTAATTTATAATATATTTTTGGTTGGGAAAATAATATGAGCTATAAGATTTTTGCGTGTGACCTTGACGGCACGCTTCTTGATGATAATTCAAATGTGTCTAAAGATAATTTTGATGCAATTGAACAAATGACAAAAGACGGTATTGAATTTGCACTTTGCACAGGCAGGACTTTCTATGAAATACCTCAGTCTTTACGTGATTTTCAAAGCATAAGATATATAATCTACTCCGACGGTTCTGTTATATTTGATAAAAAGAAAAACAAGAACGTGTATGAGCATTATATTGATATGCAAACTTTAATCAGTCTTTATAATCTTTTGTCATCATATGACACAATGATTGAATTTTATGAAAATAAAGAGCCAAAGACCGATAAGTCAAAGCTTAATATAAATTCATATCATTATTATAAAATTGATGAAAATTATATTGATGTAATTGATAAAACAAGAATAGGTATTGAAGATTTATCAAGTGCGGTTGATTTATTTGATAAAACAGAATTATTAAATGTATTTTTTAAAAATTTGGATGAAAGAAAAAATTGTTTTGAAAAATTAAAACATTTCGATGATATTATTTTTACTACCTCAATGACTAATAATATTGAAATTACAGCCGAAAACGTATCAAAAGGCTCGGCACTTTCAAAACTCGGCGAGTTAATCGGTGCCAAAAGCAATGAAATAATTGCAGCAGGGGACAGTAAAAATGATTTGCCTATGTTTGAATTTGCGGGCTTGCCCATAGCAGCAGGAAATGCAAGCGATGAAATCAAGTCGATTACCAAGAATACCGCTTGCTCAAATAATGAGTCGATAGTTAAGTACATATATGATAATTACATTAAATAAGAGGAGAAAAATGGAAGGAAAAATACATTTTTTAAATACGGGACACAGCGATTGCATTATTCTTGAAAGTTATGGAAAAATTGCAATGATAGATTCTGCAGAGGATACTGATTTTCCTAAGGATAAGCCTCATCTTAATTTAAAAGGCTACGAGGATATAGTAGTTAAATATTTGTTAGATAATTTTAGTGATGAGAACGGAAATGTTAATATTGAATTTGTTTTAGGCACTCATTGCCATTCAGACCATATCGGCGGATTTGATACTGTTATCAATCACCCGAATATTTTTGTTAAAACAGCTTATTTAAAGCCTTACAATGAGCAAAATATTTGCCGCTTTGAGCGTGTCAGATGGGATAATACAGAAGTCTACAATCAAATGCTTGACGCAATTAAAAAGAATAATGTTGAGCTTGTTGAGGAGTTTGATGAAATAAAAACCGTTCTCGGTGACTTTAATATTGAATTTTTCAACGGCAAAAACAGAGAACGAAAAATCAAATTCGGCGAAAATGTAAACAGTGTCGGAACTCTCGTAACAATCGGTAAATCAAGAGCTTTTCTTGCAGGCGATATTAATTATAAAGCAGGTGACGAAAAGCGTATTGCCGATAAAATCGGAAACGTTGATTTGCTCAAGGTTGGTCATCACGGCTATTTATATTCAACTTCATTTTATTGGGTAAAGAAATTAATGCCTAAAATTGCGATTTTCTGCAATGAAATGAAAGGTGTTTATCCCGACGTTAAATATAAACTTAAAAACATTTCTCATTCAAAGCTTTATGCTACAATGAATTCAAACGGCATTATTGCTTGTTTTGACGGCGAAAATATCATTGTTAAAGAAAATATTATGTAGCCCAACCTCCGTGTAATGCTACTATTACACGTTATTACACAAAAAGTCTTGAGTTTAACTTTTGTTTTACTCAAGGCTTTTGTTTTTCTAAAAATAATTAAAAGGAACGATTTAGTCGGGAATTATGATATAAAATATGATTTTTGATATACGGCTTTAAAAATTGTGCTATTATATAGATGAAAGATGCACTTTCTAAACAAAATATAAAATAAATTGTAAAAATGCACAAAAATTATATTGATAAGATGAAATTTTTATAGTATAATAGATGCGTTATTAATTCGAAGGGAGCGTTTTTGTGTATGAGATACCCACAAATCGTTAAAAAAATGTCGCTTGAGCAGAAGGCTGCTTTTGTTTCAGGTTATGACTATTGGCATCTTGAGGAAGCGCCTGAGCTTGGTCTTCCTAAAATTATGATTACCGACGGACCTCACGGTTTACGTAAGGCTAAGGGCAAGGATTATGTTCCGGCTGAGGGTGAAGAAAAGAAAGGCGGAATTGGGCTTGGTAACTCTGTTCCTGCCACTTGTTTCCCACCGGCTGCCACTTCATCTTGTTCTTGGGATGAAGACCTCTTAAAACAAGAGGGTGAGGCAATGGGTCAAGAATGTTTAAAGGAAAAGGTTTCTACTATTTTGGGACCCGGTACTAATATTAAGCGTTCGCCTGTTTGCGGCCGTAATTTTGAATATTTCAGTGAGGACCCTTATCTTGCAGGTAAGTGTTCGGCAAGTGTTATTAACGGCGTTCAATCAAAGGGCGTAGGTACATCCCTTAAACACTTTGCTTGTAACTCTCAAGAAGCATTTCGTATGGTTCTCAATGAAGTTATTGATGAAAGAACTATGCGTGAAATTTATCTTCCTGCATTTGAAATTGCTGTTAAAGAGGCTCAACCGTGGACTGTAATGAATTCTTATAACAGAATCAACGGCGTTTATGCTTCTGAAAATAAGCATCTTCAGCAAGAAATTCTCCGTGACGAGTGGGGATTTGAAGGCTTAATTGTTACAGACTGGGGCGCATCTGTTGACAGAATCCCCGGACTTAAGAACGGTACTGACCTTGAAATGCCAAGTTCCGGAACACTTAATCAGCATAGAATCATTGCCGCTGTTAAGAACGGTGAACTTGATGAATCCGTTCTTGACGAAAGAGTTGACAATGTTGTTAATCTTATTATGAAATCAAAGCCTGCTCTTGAAAAGGAGCATACATTTGACCCTAAGGCGCACCACGCAATTGCGCAGAAGGTTGCCGAAGGCTCAATGGTACTTCTTAAAAATGACGATAAAATTCTTCCTCTTAAGAAAGGACAGAAGGTTGCAGTTATCGGCGAAATGGCTAAGGCTCCACGTTTCCAGGGCGCAGGTTCATCTGTAATTAATCCGACAATGCTTTCAAATGCTTATGACGAACTTGAAAAGCTTGGCGTTGACCTTACATATTCACAGGGCTATTATAAATCTGCTCCTACTAAAAAGGATAAAAACAGAAAGAGCGATTCTGAACTTACTAAAGAAGCAGTTGCAGCAGCAAAGAGTGCAGATGTTGCAGTAGTATTTGTCGGCCTTACCGAAGATTTTGAGGGTGAGGGTTACGACAGAGAAACAATCAATATGCCTGCTAACCATAACGCTCTTGTATCTGCTGTAGCACAGGCTAATCCTAATACAGTCGTTGTTCTTGCAGGCGGTTCAGTCGTTCTTATGCCTTGGCTTAATGAAGTTAAAGGTCTCCTTAACTCAGGTCTCGGCGGTCAGGCAGGCGGTATCGCTGTAGCTAATATTCTTACCGGTGCTGTAAACCCATCGGGTAAAACATCTGAAACATATCCAACATCATTTGAGGCTAACCCGACATACGGCTACTATCCGGGCGGTCCTGTTACTTCAGAGCACAGAGAGTCGGTATATATCGGCTACAGATATTATGATTCAGCTAATCTCGATGTTGTATTCCCGTTTGGATATGGTCTTTCATACACAACATTTGAATACAGCGACATTAAACTTTCATCTGATAAGATTAAGGATACAGATACTCTTTCTGTTTCATTTAAGATTAAAAATACAGGTGACGTAGACGGTGCTGAAATTGCTGAAATTTATGTTGCTGATAAGGAATCAACAATTTATCGTCCTGTTAAGGAGCTTCGTGCATTTAAGAAAGTTTTCCTTAAAGCAGGCGAGGAAAAGGAAGTTACAATTGAACTTTCTAAGAGAGCATTTGCTTTCTATAACGTAAATATTAATGATTGGTATGTTGAATCAGGCGATTTTGATATTATCGTTGCAGCTTCAAGCCGTGATCCTAAGCTTACCGCAACAGTTAATGTTGAATCAACAGTTGAGGCTGAAGTTCCTGATTACAGAGCAACTGCTCCTAATTATTATAACAATGTTGCAAATATCACTCGTGATGATTTAGCCGCTGTATATGGTGAACTTCCAAATCCTGAAATTGATACAAATAAGAAGATTGACCTTTACTGCTGCCTTAATGATGCACGCCATACAAAGTGGGGCGGTAAGCTTTGCAATATGATTACTAAGATTATGAGCGGTATGGGCTCTGACGCTAACGGCGACGGCAAAATGCTTGCTGCTATGGCTACTCAAATTCCTATTCGTAACTTTATTGCTATGAGTATGGGAGTATTTTCACCTGCAATGGCTGAAGGTCTTCTTATGATGCTTAATGATGATGAATCAAGTTTTGTTGGCTTTAACAAAATTTTCTGGAGACTCGGTGGCGCTCTTACAAGACTTCCGGCTCTTCTTAAATCTATCTAACATATTTAAAAAATTACAGAGACTTTTAATAATGTAAATACTATATAAGTATGTTTTAGACTGAAATTTAAACGGTGCAACTCAAAATGGGTTGCACCGTTTTTTTAATCATAAAAAAGGGCACTTGACTTATAAAAAGTCAAGCACCCATTACGTTTAGAGTTGAGATATAACTCAATCTCCAACAAAAGAATACCACAATATTATAATTTAGTCAATATAATATACTTATTTCCAACTTTGAATTATTGAAGGATTGTCAAATATTTCATCAAGCTTTCTCATAAACGGAACAACATCGCCGTAGTCAAGTGCTCTGTGGTCAATAGCAATTGTGATAGGCAATATGAGTCTTATTTCTATTTTGTCATTTCCATTTTCGTCTGTTACAACAGTAGGTCGTTTTTGAGCTGCATTAATAGCAAACGCTGTTGTTTGCGGAGGGATGATTTCAAGAAGGGCACACATACCTTTTTGTTCACGATAAACCGAGCCGAGGTTTGAAATTGTTGTCGTACCTTGCTCAATGTCATGCTTGGTAAGACGCTTTGTTATAGGAATTGAATAGTAGTCTTTTTTAGCTTGACCGGAAAGAGTTTTTATTTTGTGCTTTCCTGTTTTTGAACCTACAAGCCTGTGAATTGTTTGTAAAATCTTGCCTTGCTTAAGACCTGTTAATGTATTATCAAGGGAAACCTCAAACATAACCTCGTTCATATCCGAACCCTTTGCACGCATAGCTGTATTATTAATAGCTTCTGTCATTTGCGTAAGAGTTTTATCGCCCATATCGTGCATATTAACTGTCATCATTAAACCTGACGGCAAAATCATTGGCATTGAAATGTCAATATGGTCAAAATAAATAAGCTTGCCCCTTACAAGTTTTCTGTTAAATTTAAGATGAGTGTTCATCTTCGGCGCTGCCTTTAAGCCTTCACAAATTATTTTAAGCATAATTGTGTTGATAGTGATTTTCTTTGTTTTGTCGGTAACGCCCTCGTTAAGTTTTTTACATTCTTTAAAAAGCTCTGTAACATCAGCATCGTATGTCATAGTAGCGTGGGGGATTGTTTCCCAGCTTTCAGATGTCATATTTGATACAATTTTTCTTGCAATACCGAAATGCTCTTCTTTTACCTTCGCCATTTGATTCTCCTTAAAACTATTCTTTGATTTTTGAAATGATTGACGCAACACTCTCTTTAAGTGACTCCTTGGTATCAACTAAATAGTTTTTCATTTCACTGCGCTGTTTTTCCATTTCTTCACCGGTAAACGGTTCTTCATTAAAACGCTTTTTAAATTCCAAAATCAAATAAGGTCTGAATTTCGGATGTGCTATTTTAATAAGAGCCTTAGCCCTCTCTTTTAATGTTTTGCCCTTAAGCTGTGCAATACCGTATTCAGTAACAACATAATTAACGTCGTTTTTGGGAGTAGTTACCGCACTGCCCTCGGTTATTAACGGAACAATTCTTGATATTAAGCCTTTTTTTGCTGTTGAAGGCATAGCAATTATAGAACGTCCGCCCTTGCTCATTGTAGCACCCCTGACAAAGTCTACCTGACCGCCGACGGCTGAGTATTGGTTTAACCCTACGGTGTCGGATACCACCTGACCTAAAAGGTCGATTTGTAAGCAAGAATTTATTGAAACCATATTGTCATTTTGAGCAATGACAGATGGATTGTTTACGTAATTAATTGGGTGAAGTTCAACTGAGGGGTTGTTATTTATGTAATTATTCAGTTTTTCTGAGCCAAACGCAGCACCCAAAATGGTTCTGAAAGGATTTTTGTTTTTCTTTTTGTTGTTAATTATTCCTGCTTCAAGTAAATCAACAACACCGTCGCCGACAAGCTCGCTGTGCAGACCTAAATCCTTTTTGTCCCAAAGCTGTGCGCAAACCGCATTGGGAATACCGCCGATACCAAGCTGTAAGCAGTCGCCGTCATTTATAAGGGAAGCACAATATTTTCCGATTTCCATTTCAGTATCGGATATCTCAACTGCTTTTACCTCCGGAAGCGGCTCGTCATGCTCTACAAAACAGGTGAAATCCCTTATATGCATAAAGCTGTTTCCAAATGTACGGGGCATATATTTGTTCACTTGAGCAATTTTAATATCACAGTAGTCCGCCGTTCCTCTTGTATAATCAACTGTTGTGCCAAATGAAACATAGCCGTGTTCGTCCGGAGGAGATACCATAACTATGGTAACTCTCGGGCGTATGTAATTTTTAATCAAATCGGGAATCTCATAAAAGTGAGACGTTGTAAATTCACTTACACCTAATGAAATAGCCTTGCGGTTGCTTTGCGAAGCAAAAAGACAGTTCAATGTAAAATGACCTTTCATTTCAGGTCTGCACCAAGGTGAATCTCCGAGTGTGAGCATATTTACAATTTGAACATCATGATAATTTTGATAATTGTCAACCAGCGCTCTTTCAATTGCAAACGGTTCACCGCAACCAAATCCGGTTACAACCTTGTCACCGTCGTTTATAAGCTTAATCGCTTCTTCGGCAGTAGTTAGTTTGCTTTGATAAATTTCCTTCCAATTAGTCAATTTGTTACCTCTTAGTAAAAATATACTTCGTATAAATATAAACAAAATGTATAGATAATAAACTTTTATATACCATAAAGTTTATTAACTTTTCTAATGTTACAACTTTTATTATAAAATGTCAATTATATTAATATTTAATTTTATAAATATTAACACTTTTATAGACAATATTCGTTAAATTTAAATCAATTGTTGATTATTACATTAAAAATATGTATAATACCATAGGTGATGGTTATGAATATTAAGGTTACCGATTATTGCACTGCATCTAATTCAAGCATGGGTGTAAATGAGGCAATTAAAAATATGCAAAGCGGAGATACACTTTTGTTTCCGACAGGGGAGTATCATTTTTATAAGGATTTCAGTATTCATAAGGTGTGCTATATGACTAATACCGATTCATTTAAAGCGCCTGATAAATACTTTGCAATTGATATTGAAAATAAAGACGGCATCACTGTTGATGGCTGTGGTTCAACATTTGTAATTCACGGTGATATGTGTTCTTTTGCTATGTTTAATTGCAGTAATATTAAGCTTAAGAATTTTACTGTTAAATATAATTCACCTACGAATTATGAGATGAAAGTTATCAAAAAATCAATTAATAAGATAACTTATAAAATCCCGTTGAAAAGCCCCTTTTATATTAAGGATAATAAACTTACATTTTTTGAACAAAGTCCTTTTACAAAGAAAAATTATTATTCATACACAGCTAACGGGCAATGTTACTGCAATGTTGTTCACAGAGGTGATTCTGTTTTCAGAACTGCCCTTTCGCCAACTAAAACAGCGATTAAGATAAAAAAAGTCGACAACGATACGGTTGAATGTAAATATTTGATATCGCCTAAGTTTAAGGTAGGCGATGTTGTAACTATGTCACGCAATAAACTTCGTGATAATTCAGGCTTGTTTTTTGATGAATGTTCAAACATTGACTGCGAAAATATAACGGTTAATTATATGCATGGCTTTGGCTGGCTTTCGCAAATGTGCGAAAATTTGAATTTTAAAAATATTACATTTACTCCTGCAAAAGGCTATACGGTTTCTTCTTTTGCCGATTTGATTCATATTTGCGGCTGCAAGGGATATGTAAATATTATTGATTCGTATTTTGAACATCCGCACGATGACGCAATCAATGTTCACGGCGCTTTTTTAAGGCTTAAGAAAATCATTGATACAAATACTGCCGAGTTAGAGTTTGTTCATCATCAGCAGGGCGGATATAAAGCATTTTTCCCTGAAAATGAAGTGAAAATTTACAGGAGAGCGGATTTGTCGGAGCTTAAAGATGTTTATACCGTCGAAAGTACAGAAGACGATATTGATAATAAATGCGTTAAGGTCAAATTTAAAGAGGCATTGCCTCCGCTAAAGCCCGAACAGTTTGTTTTTGAAAACATTACATATAATCCCGAACTTACGATAAGCGGTTGCACATTTAATGCTATCCCTACACGTGGCATTTTATGCACTACTGACAGACCGTCTAAGATTTTTAATAATACATTTAAAAATATCTTAATGCCTGATATTTTTATTTCCTGCGACTGCAAGGATTGGTACGAAAGCGGTCCGTGCAGAAATCTTGAAATATTTAATAATACATTTTCAAAAAAGAACGCAGTTAAGCTTGAACCTATTTGCGTAAATAAACCTGTAAAAGATGTTCACAGAAACATTAAAATATATGATAATGAAATCGGAGAATAATTTATGAGCAAAAATATGATTATCGGTCAATCCGGCGGACCTACGGCTGTTATTAATTCAAGTCTTGCCGGGGCAATCGAATATGCTTTTTCAAGCGACAAAATTGACACAGTTTACGGTATGATTAACGGTATTCAAGGTCTTTTGGAAAACAATATTATTGACCTTAAAGAACGTTTTTACGGTAAGCCTTATGATATAAACAGACTTCGCTTAACTCCTGCAATGTTCCTTGGTTCTTGCAGATATAAGCTTGGTGATGATGAAAAAATATTTGCCGAAATTATTGATGTTTTAAAAAAATATAATATCGGGTATTTTCTTTACATCGGCGGTAACGATTCTATGGATACTGTTGATAAGCTTTCAAAGTATACAGCAAGTCATAATATTGATATCAAAATTGTCGGTGTACCTAAAACTATCGATAATGACCTTGTGGGTATTGATCATTCACCGGGATTCGGCTCGGCTGCCAAGTATATTGCTCTTGCAGTTAAAAATGTTGCTTATGATACAAGTATATACAGTATTAAAAGCGTGCATATTATTGAGGCAATGGGTCGTAATGCCGGCTGGCTTACAGCTGCATCCGCACTTGCACGTGACGGTGACAGCGTTGCACCTCATCTTATTTATTTGCCTGAAATACCGTTTTCTGTTGATAAATTTGTTGAGGATGTTAAGGGTAAGCTTAATGAATTTAACTCGGTTATTGTTGTTGTAAGCGAGGGAATTAAGGATGAAAACGGTAATTATATCAGCGCAAGGGGAGATAATGTTGACAAATTCGGTCACGTTATGCTCAGTGGAACAGGAGCTTATCTTAAAAGCGTTGTAGAAGAAAAAATAGGATGTAAAGTTCGTGCTTTAGAGCCAAGCGTTCTTCAAAGAAGTGCAGGTCATACTGCTTCAATGACTGATATTACCGAAGCATACAATTTAGGTGTTGTTGCTGTTAAAGCGGCGCTTGACGGTAAGACAGGCGTATTTTCTACTCTTCGCAGAATAAGCGATTTGCCTTATACGGTTGATTATTATACCGAGCAGGTTAGCGTGGTTGCAAATAATGAAAAATTAGTACCGAGAAGCTGGATAAACGAGCAGGGTAACGATGTTACTCAAAAGATGATTGATTATCTTTCCCCCCTTGTTAAGGGTGTTCCGCAAGTTCCTTACAGAAACGGCTTGCCTGATTATATCGGTCTTTCACACCTTGATATTAAAAAGCAAAAATATAAAGACTAAAATAAAACGGAGTTGTCATTCGACAGCTCCGTTTAGACTTTCGATAAAGTGGCTAAACCGTGCCGTGCTTAAATTATCATAAAGTGATGACGTTGGACAAGGATTTGCTCTTGCCGAAATAAAGTCAAAAATACATTTATAGAAAAGTGGCTTGAACACTACGTTCAAGCCACTTTTGGCACTTTCCGTCTTTTGCGAGTGGGCAGTACACACGTACAGCACCCGCTCACAAAATACGGAATTTATCTCACTTTCTCGAAGTCTGACAGCGTGTAGAAATTTGTAATTTGACTTTTTCTACACGCTGAACGGAGCTGTCATTCGACAGCTCCGTTAATTTTTTAGTATTCTACTTTTAAGCCTTCCTCGGCTTCTGCAACCTTTAGCATAATTGCACATTCAATGCGCTTTCTGTGAAGCTCACAACCGAAGTCGTAAACGCCGTTTACGCTTCCTGTTGTGTGATAAGCATTTGCGGCGCAACCGCCGGAACAATAAAGCTTTGCAAAGCAATCTTTGCACTCTTTGTGCGAATAAACATTGCATTCTTCAAATTGTTCAAGAACTTTTTTGTTTGTAACTCCTTTCCAAATGTCACCGAGCAAGAATTTTTCGTCACCAACGAATTGGTGGCAAGGGTAAAGTTCACCTGTAGGAGTGACAGCCATATATTCTGTGCCTACCCCGCAGCCTGAAACTCTTTTTACAATGCAGGGACCTGCATCAAGGTCAATCATATAATGATAAAAAGTAAACCCTTTGCCGTTTCTGTAACGCCTAAGCATTTCGTCAGCTAAGATTTGATATTGTTCTTTAAGAATAGGTAAATCTTCTTCCCTGAGCGCATAAGGCTCTTTTGGGTCAGACACAACCGGCTCAATAGAAAGTTCTTTAAATCCTAAATCTGCCATATGAATGATATCGTTTGCAAAGTCAAGATTATTTCTTGTATAAGTGCCTCTCATATAATAATCCTTTTGATTACGTGAATCGGCAAATTTTTTGAATTTATCAACTATTAAATCATATGAGCCTTTTCCGTTTCTTGAAACCCTCATGGCGTCATTGGTAGATTTTCTTCCGTCAAGGGATAAAACAACATTTCCCATTTCCTTGTTGCAAAAATCAATAACATCATCGTTAATTAAAATTCCGTTTGTAGTGAGAGTAAAACGAAAATTCTTATTGTATTTCTTTTCCTGTTCACGTCCGTATTTAACAAGCTCTTTGCAAACCTCCCAATTAAGAAGCGGCTCGCCGCCGAAAAAGTCGACTTCAAGATTTCTTCTTGTGCCCGATTGCTCAATGAGAAAATCAAGTGCTCTTTTGCCTGTTTCAAGGCTCATTAAGCCTTTGGGACCGTCGTATTCGCCCTTGCCTGCAAAACAATATTTGCAAGCTAAATTGCAGTCGTGAGCAACATGAAGGCAAATAGCTTTTATAACGCCCTGTCTTTTTTTAAACTGTTTTGCCGTAGCTTCAAAGGTATCCTGCGCAAAAAGCCTGCCGTCAGCCTTAAGCGCCTCTATATCATCAAAGCAAAGCTCAATATCCTTTTCGGTTACGTCATCATCGTTTTTGTATTTATTTAGTATGTATTTTTTTATTTCGTCTTTTGTGTGTGATTCATACATAGTTATAATATCATACGTTGCTTCGTCAACCGAGTGAACGCAACCGCTGTTTTGGTCAAGAATGATATTATAGCCGTTCATTTTATAAGCGTGTATCATTAAATTACTCCGTAGTTTTATTTCAATGAAAAAGGTGGGACAAAAGCCCACCTTGGTTTCATCTATTTACTTCTTAAGCTGTTCGCATTTCTGGTTAGCTACTGAACAAGAAGTCTTGCTTGCTGATTGGCAAGATGTCTGACATTCGCCGCAGCCGCCTTTTTTAGCTGATTCGCAAAGATTGCGTGAGCTTAAAGTGTTGATTCTCTTCAAAAGAAACACCTCTTTCTTAAATTTATATTGTTATTTTACATTAATATTGCGTCTTTGTCAATATTTTTAACGGCAGTAAATTGCTGTCTGATAATATATTTACTCCGTTTTCGTATAATTCCTTAATTTGAGCAATTAATTCCTTGCTTATAACCTCTCCCGGGGCAATAATCGGACTTCCCGGTGGATAGGCATAAACATATTCTCCCGAAATTTTGTTTTCCGCCGAATTTAAGTCTGTTTCTGTTGTGCTTTCAATTTCGAAAATTTCGCATTTCTTTATCGGCAGACTTGGTTTTTGTAACTCAATTTTCTTTGCCTTTCTTTTTTCTAAGCTCGATAGTGCGTTTATTAATTTTTCAAAGCCGCTTTTTGTATCACATACTGTTGAAATTAAAATCACATATTTAAGGCTGTCACTCTCAACCTCAATGCCGTATTTTCTTAAATGATTTGAAAGTTCAAAACCGTTGTAACCGTCAACGCTTAAAACTATGCGTGTTATGTCATCATTTTTCAATACGTTAATGTTTTTTAAATTATTTGCTTTATTATAAAAATCGTCAAGTAATATTTTGTATTTTTCAAAATCACTTTTGCTGTTTGACAAAAAATCAATGCACTTGTCAATTGATGCCATAATTACATAGCTTGGCGAACTTGTTTCATATATATCCATATATTTTTTTACCTTGCCGTAAATACTTGGGTTGTCAATATGAATAACGGCACTTTGAGTAAGCGCAGGCAATGTTTTGTGTAGTGATTCAATAACAATGTCGGCTTTTGGCTGCTTGGGTAAATAACTTGAAAAGCCGAAATGTGCACCGTGTGCCGCATCGATTATAAGAGGAATAGGGCTGGTGATATTGCTTACATATCCCTCATATGTCGGCGAGGTTATAACAATGGCGCAGGCATTCGGCGTTTTCTTGATGGCTTTGTCAACCGTTGCTTGTGTAATTTGTTTATAACAGCCGAATTCATTATTGTATTCAGGCTCGATATATTCAATTTTAAGCCTGTTGATAAAACAAGCATTGTATACCGACTTGTGGCAATTGCGTGCAATTATTATTGTGCTGTTTTCTTTTGCAACTGCGCTTATTGCCGCCAAAATGCAACAGGTTGAACCGTTTACGCTTATAATGCTTTTTTTATAGCCGTAAAGCGTTGCTAAGCTTTCCTGCAAATTCTTTATGATGCCGGTAGGGGAGTGCAGATTGTCGAAACCTGATATTTCCGTTATGTCTATGTTGCTTGACGGTATGCAAAACTTGATATTTCTTTTGTGCCCCGGCATATGAAACGGATATAAATTGTTATCTTTTAATTTATTGTATAACTCCAACTTTTTCTTTTCCTTCTTTTAAATTATTGATTGTCAGCATTATGTATCCTGCAAATATCGGCACAATCTCAATTAATGCAGTTTCCTTGAATATGATGAGCATTATTAAATCTAAAACCAAAATAACGGCACTTATCAAGGCAAATAAATATTTCTTAGTAAGAAAAAATGATAAAAAAACATTTATCCCCATTATAACGGAAAAAGCAAGAGAGCCTATGCAATGTGCTAAATATTGCGGATATTTGTTATAATCAAAATCGCACGTTAACGTCAGCGCCATTCCTATAGCGGAAAGAAACAGCAGTATAATGTAAAATTTGTATTTCGTTTTTAAAAATGTAATTGATATATTGGTTGCAAGGGCAATGTATGTAGAAATTCCCCAAAGAGTAAATATAGTATGGTGCTCAAGACCGACGGTTGACAGTGCACTCTCGTTTCCTCTAACCCCACATATTGTTAAATAATAAACAGTGATTATAACTGCTGTGATTACAGTTATTATGCCTATTGCTTTTCTCATCTTTTAATTACCTTATTAATATATCTATTACTTTATTAAAATTATAACATATATATGATTGACAATTCAACCAAGTTGTGATATTATTTAATCAGTTTTTGAATATTTAAGGTGAAAAAATTGTCTGAATATAGGTTCTGCTCAGGATGTCCTCGCCATGTAAAATCAGAGGGCTTTTTTTATTTCACTTTTTAATTTAAAAATAGATATTTGAATTTACACAACAAAGGTTAATGCATTGCGTAACTGACAATTTTATATGCGGATGTGGCGGAACTGGCAGACGCGCAGGTCTCAGACTCCTGTGGATATTGCTTCCTTGTGGGTTCAAGTCCCATCGTCCGCACCAATATTGTGAGTTTATGTTAAATGTTTATGGCTTTGCTGTGTTTTTTGCTTTTGATTGTTAATTACACAAAATCGCAATGTTTAATATATCTGCTTAAAGTTTATCGTGTTGAAAAAATTAATTTATTTATATTTACTCAAATTTTCAAATTGGTGTAAAATATTGAATATTAATATTATTAGGAGTGAGAAACAATGGAATTCGAATTGATTTCAACCAGAGACCTGTTTGAAGATGACGATATTGTTATAATCAGCCGTATCGGAAAGGTGTTTAACGCCAAGGTTGAAATTATCGACGTTGCAATTAAAGATGAAAACGGCGATATTACAAGTATCATGGAAGTGAAGCACAAGATTTTAGGCTATTTATAATTGCTTAGTGATGAAAAGGGTTGGAATACTATCAACTTCTTTGATACTTTTTGTTATATGTTTGTTTTCATTTTCTGTTAATGCATTTGCTTTTAACAATAAGTATATAACAGATTCGGGCAGTTGGTATAAAAATGGAAATCTGATAAATATAAATAATGATGTTTTGTCAGGTCAGCTTCGTTATGTCCTTGATGAGAACGATGCTTGTGCTTATTTTTACTTTTTATACAGTAATTGCGACGGCGATTATAAGGATGAGGACGTATCTCTTGAATTTAAAATTTCAAATAGCACAAATAAATATTCGTTTTCCGTTTCAAAATCAGGTGTAAAAAACGGCAACAAAAATATTTATATTAATTATGATTTTGATGATGTGAATTCTGAGTTTGGCAATGGGCAATTATTGGTTGGATTTGAAATGAAAAATAAAACTGATAGGTCTTCGCTCAATCAAATCACCTGCACATTCAGTGCTGATTCAAAAAACAGTTGTGTAATTCTTGACGATTGCGTTTTTGATATGTGTGTTTCACCTAATAATCTATCGCAAAAGAAATCCGGTTCTAAGTCAAGGAGTGAAAGAAAAGGCACAAATTCTACTTCTATAAGTGCGCCCAAAAACGATAATAAGAAAGCATCTAAGAGTGATACAACAAAATTTGTTACGAAGCATAAGATTAATAATCATAACAACAGTGACAGGCAAAATAAGAATGATAATAATTCGACTAAGTTTTCCGGCACAGGTACGACGTATGATATAAATTCGCCTTCTTCGGCGTTAGAATCAGACGGCGGTACAACTCAAAGTGAAACTGTAACGTCCGATTTCTCAAAAAATAACGGCGGCAGTAATTTGTTGTACCCCAAGAAAAGCAAAATTGCTTTTAGAATGGCAATCTTTTTCGCTGTTTTAGGAATTGTAGCACTTGGTTGCGGTCTGTTTTTAAAAGATAATAATTTATCTGATAAAAATAACGATAATGAAAACTCTGATGGTAATGAATAATCTTTGCTACATATTTTATGAATAAAAGTGTTGACAATCAAGCGGTTTAGTGATATTATATCTAAGTCGCTTGATAAAGCACATTGAGTCTATGGGCCATTAGCTCAGTTGGTCAGAGCCACCGGCTCATAACCGGTTGGTCCGGGGTTCGAGTCCCTGATGGCCCACCATATATAGGGGTATAGCTCAGTTGGTAGAGCAGCGGTCTCCAAAACCGCGTGCCGAGGGTTCAAGTCCTTCTGCCCCTGCCAAATTAAAAACCGTCCGTCGTGGCGGTTTTTAATTTGGCAAAAATAGTACATTTGCCGAGGCACGCGGAGCGTGTCGGGTGAGGACGCGAGCGCCGCCGGTGGCGGAAAAAGCGAGCGTAACGAAGCGCCGCGGTCGGCAGATGTGCCGCGCTCCAAGCGAGCACAGCGCCGGGCACCGCAAGAGGGTTGCGAAGCAACTTCAAGTCCGTTATCGATATCCGCACCATAATAAAACCGTCCGTCGTGGCGGTTTTTTATTTGGCAAAGATAGTACATTTGCCGAGGCACGCAGAGCGTGTCGGGTGAGGACGCGAGCGCCGCCGGTGGCGGAAAAAGCGAGCGTAACGAAGCGCCGCGGTCGGCAGATGTGCCGCGCTCCAAGCGAGCACAGCGCCGGGCACCGCAAGAGGGTTGCGAAGCAACTTCAAGTCCTTCTGCCCCTGCCAAAAATAAGCAAGTCGAAAGACTTGCTTATTTTTTATCCATTGCGAAAGCAATGGTATATCATCAACACGCTTTGCGTATTGTATCTCATCAGTCCGTCAGGACTGTATATCATCACGGCTCTGCCGTGTATCGAAACGCTTTCACAATGATGATATACAATTCCTCACGGATTATCGTTGAAAACCATATTGCCAGAATATAATTGATTTTTTAGGAAGTGTATGATAAAATAATTAAAATTGAGGTGGGATAAATGTTCTGTTCAAAGTGTGGAAACGAATGTAGAAATACCGATGTTTTTTGCTCTTCTTGTGGAAATAGAATTAATGATAATATAACAGAAAACACACCTTATACGAGCAAACAAAAAAATCCGATGGTAATCCCTTTGCTGGGATCTTTGCTTGCACAAACTATATGTTTGGTTTGTGCTTTTGGGGGCGGCACTTTTGGCGGTATAATGGCAATAATGTTTTTTATACTCATCTTTGTCATACTCATTTTAAGTATTTTTTGCATTGTCAAATCCAAAAATGTTGAAAAGAAAAAAGGGAAACCATTAGGAATTGTCTTTACGGTTTTGAGTTCACTACTAATTGTTATTATTCTTCTTGCATTAATTACCAACACAGACAATATGAATACCCAAGTAAATAATACTGCGAGCGAAGCTGTTGAAGTTTTAAAAGATCATTTAAAATCCCCGTCATCACTATATTTGAATAGTGTCATTGTTGAAGTTAAAAGTTCTAAAACTGAGATAATTATTGATGGGCAAAAGCAAAATAAAGACGAACCTTTTGACGGAAGCTTTACAGTTTATATTGATTTTTCTGCTGACAACAGTCTTGGTGGAGCAACGAGGTCTTACTTTGAGGTGGTTTATTATGTGGTTGGTACAAATAAAACACTAATTCGTGCAAGTAAAATTGAAAGCATTCCGCAGTTAATTGGAACTGTATATGAAGTAGATGTGGATGCATTAAGATAGAACATATTATTGTAAACATTTTATCGGATTGCCTATATATATTTAGGAACAGTCGCAAAATCAACTTTACAACTATTTCTTTTAAATTATCTTATATTCCAGTTATAATCACCCTCCAAATCTGAACCATTCGTGTTCGATTAGAGGGTGATTTTCTTTTGCAAACTCAGTGTTTATGCGGGTTTTCGCAAGTGCACGTAATCGGACACTGTTTCAAAAACTGTCCAAATCACGAAACGAATCTGTGAAATAGTTTTCAAACGAATCGTCGGAGTTCGATTATAATCTCTGTAAAGCCGCTTGTTTCCTGACATAATCGTCTTCAAATTTGTTAGATGTCCGATAATTTCACCAAACGCTTCAGCGTTTGATTTTACCTGAGGGCGTATGCCTTAAGGCTTCACCGTGTCGCAGACACAACTTACCTTTTTGTGATTTCAGGCGTTTAAGACGAATTTAGTAACGGGATCTATAGAAATGATGAAATACCGCCTTTCGGCCGTATATTTCATGTTTCGCGATTTTGAGCGATAATCACAAATTAAAAACCGTCCGGTTGGGCGGTTTTTTATTTGGAGCATTTGAATGGTTCTTGCATAAATGCGTTTTTTGTTGTATAATTTCTTTATAGTGAAAAAAAGGAGGCATTTTATGTTTAGTAAAAAGTTTATTGTTGCGATTTTTGCGGTGCTTATGTCGGTATTGCTTATTTTGTCGCTCGGCGGCTGCGCAAGTCAAAACACTGCGGCAGACCCTTCCGATACTGCGTCCGAAACCGGAAAGAAGGACGGCGAGCGATTTGAGTCAACAATAGAGCTCGAGGGCAATAAGGAGACTGTTAAATGCGAGCACGTAAAAAATGAGACTATCGGCATTGAGTTAGATTACGATTATGAGACATTTAAGCGAGTAACCGAAACAAACGGCGAACTTTTCGTCTCGCTCGACGACCAATCCCAAGCCCCGGATAATTATCTTGAATTAAAAGCCGAAACGGATAACGCCGATACGGCAGCCGCAGCTATAAAAGAGACTCTTTCAAACAGTTTTAATACTGTTGTAAAAGAATCATATAATCTTGACCGCGCGGGAAGTTGTATACGAATCAGCGCGTCCGACGCAAAAGGTACTACAGTTCGTTCCGACTTGTTGCGTACAGTGTTTATCATCCCCGCAAACAACGGTTGCATCGTTGCTACCGCCCAGTACACGATTGAGAGCGCCGAGGGTTTTGGTACAAGGTTTTTCGATATTATGAATACCGTCTCGGTTATTGAAAAATAGACTTTTAGTCAGCTTTTTGTATATTTTAATTAAAAAACCGCCCTTGGGCGGTTTTTTATTTTATTATTGAAATTAAGCCGGTAGAGTTATATAATATTAATTATCTTAGCATGGGGTGAGCAAATGGAAAAATCGGAATCAAAAAAAGCGGTTACAGTCGGTGCTGTTTGTATAATTACGTACGTAGCTAATTATTATCTTCGGCATGTTTTAAGCGTGTTAACGCCAAAGCTGCTTGAAACAGGAAATTTTACTATAGAACAAATGGGAATTTTCTCTTCCACGTATATGCTTTTCTATGCCGGCGGCCAGCTGGTTAACGGCTTTTTAGGCGATTTTTTTGCCCCGAAAAAAATGGTTGCTTTAGGCGTCGCGATTGCCGGTGCGTCGTTAATCTTTTTCCCGTTTATAAATATATACTTTATCCACATTATTTTGTTCGCTATATTAGGTTTTGGGCTTTCGATGGTAAGAGGGCCGTTAATGAAGATTATTGCCGAAAACACTAAACCCAATCATGCGCGAACCATTTGTGTTTTCTTTTCATTCGCTTCGTTTGCAGGCCCCTTAATTGCAAGCTTATTCGCCATGATTAATAACTGGAAGTGGGTTTTTATTGCCGCGGGCGGCGTTGCGGTTGCGGTATCTACTGCGGCGTATATCGTTTTATCAATAATGGAACACAAAGGGCTTTTATCGTATAAAAGTTCAAAAGGCGAGGGCATAAAATCTGTTTTTTCTGTTTTTAAAATTGAAAAATTCGTGTTTTATCTGGTGATTGCCTGCCTTGTTGAAATAGGCGCCGCTTCTATTTCTTTTTGGATCCCGACGTTTTTAACACAGCATTTGCTTTTTGATAAAAACTTCGCCAATATGCTTTTTACCATGATTTCCGTAATTCGTTCTTTTATGCCGTTTGTTGCGCTTGTTATTTTCCGTCTGACAAAAGAAAAAGATATTGCGATGATGCGCGTAACATTTTTTATATCGATGATAATGTTCGCTGGAATGCTTGTAGCTCCAAATAAATGGATATGCCTCGCTTTACTGCTTTTAGCGCTTATGGCTATGAGTTGTTCTTCGGCACTTTTGTGGAGCATATATATCCCGGGTCTCGGCAAAACAGGTAAGGTTTCGAGCGTAAACGGTGTCCTTGATTGCTCCGGGTACGTTGCCGCGGCGACCGCTAATATGATTTTTGCGGGCGTTATGGGAAGCATAGGCTGGAACGCGGTATTTGTGCTGTGGTCCGCTATCGGCGCAACGGGACTCATTTCAACCTTTTTTGTCCGTCAAAGCAAAGAAAAGAAAATTCGTCTGGTTAATTGATTTTTTAAAGAAAACATGACACAATATTAAAAACTCCAATTAAAAGCAATTTTTGTTTTAAGAATTTTAGCCGTGCACAGTCACGGCTATTTTACTAAAAAGCTAAAATTTTTAATTCGACAAAAAAGGACAAAACACAGAAAAAGTATGTAATATAATTATCGGGAAGAAGGAGGTTGGAAAAAATGAAGACTGTGGGTAAAAAATGGATAGCATTGGTGCTGTCTGTAGTTTTAATAGTTCAAAGCGTAATGGTTGGCGTGAATGCCGAAGAAGTGTTAGAAAATCCCGATGCGGGTATAGAAACCGAATCGGTAACGGAACCTGCGCACATAATAGCCGAAGCGGACAATAAGCGCGAAGACAGCGTAAAGCACTTTGTGTTAAACAACGGCACATATATGGCGGCCTCTTACGGCGAAACCATTCATATAAAAGACGAGAATGGGAAATATGAGGATGTAGATAACCGCCTTCACGATAACGGTGAAAGGCTTGTGCCAAGGCGCGCCCTAAATGAAATGTCGCTTGCAAAAAGTTTAAGTGATAAAGCGGCGGTAAGCATGAGCGTCGAGGATGTAAAAATATCCTGGAGCTATGAGGGAATAAAAGAAGGAACGACTGCCGAGATAAAGGAAGAAAAATATGAACTTTCCGGCGACGACGCGTTTTTAACCCTTCCGAATTTAACAGGCAAAGCGGTATATAAAGACGCATATTTAGATACCGATATAGAGGTTAATGTAGAAAGCTACTCGATAAAGGATAATATTTTAATTAAAAGCAGAAAAGCGCCCGAAACCTTTGTAATAAATTATGATATAGGGAATTTGAGCGCCAAACAGGTTGATAGTAAAACCATTTCCTTGTCGAAAGACGGTAAAGAAGTGGCAAATATCAGTGCGCCTTACATGTATGATAAAAAGGGCGAAATATCAAAAGAACTGGGCTTAAAAATCATATCAGTAAAAGATAGCACATTAAAAGTATTAATAGAGTACGATAATTCATGGGCAAAAGCTAACGGCAGGGAGTTTCCGGTAACCATTGACCCCGGGGCGGTTTTTGTCCTTAATAAAGACGATATACTGTATAAATATTCGTACACAAATACCGGGGTAATAGAAAATGCGCCGGGAACACTTTATGTTGGGTACAATACAACTTTTGGCACTGCCTGCTCGTCGGTAAAGCTTACTTCTTTGCCGGGTTTGGCAAAAGGGGATACGGTATATAAGGCGGATCTGTCGCTTTATTTAAACACCTTCAGGCTTGCAAACAGCAGTCAGGTAATAAATTGCGACGCATACGAAATAAACGGAAGTTGGTCCGGCTTTAACGCTTCAACAATATATGTTCCTGGCACAGGGCCAAGCTATTACAACACGGTAATAGATTATCAAAAGGCAAGTTACGGCGCAATAAAAGCATATAAAACATGGGATGTAACAAAGCTTGTTAAAAAGTGGTACGCAAACACAGCGACTAATAACGGCATAGTAATAAAGCCGTCAAACTATATAACTTCAGACGATAATGTTGCGTGGTTTTCAACCCCCGCAAACGCACCTTCCGGTACAAACCTAAAAAAACCGGCCTTTAGAATTTACTATTTAAATGCCAAGGGCTTAGAGAATTATTGGTCATATACGGAATGTGCCGCAGGAAGCGCCACGGCGAGCGTTAATAACTATACGGGTAACCTTGTAGTATCTGCACCTTTAATCAGCACAACAAGCGAAAATATGCCGGCAAGCTTAAGCCTTTATTTTAACGGCTATCAAACGGGACAGCATTTTCCGGATTCAATATGCGGCACCGGATTTAAAACAAATTACGATTTAAGAATACAAGCAATACCTAACGATTCAAGTGAATTAAATACTGCGCTTAGAGCAGCCGGATATTATTACAAATTTGTTGACGCGGACGGAACCGAACACTATATGCGTTCTACTGCGGCAAATTACACAGACAACGGCACCTACAAGGATGACAGCGGCTTGGGGCTTACCCTAACGCGCATAACCGGTACCGGCTTTACGCTTGAAGATAAAGACCATAATAAAATGGCGTTTAATACAGCGGGTAAAATTACACAGATATTTAATAAGCTTTCATCGTCTACAACAGACGATACCATTCGTTTTACATATAATAACGACGGCTTTTTAGAAGAAATAACCGACGGCTCGGGCAAAAAGCTTATCCTTTCAAGGAACACAAACAATGCGTTGATTTCTGTTACAGAAGTAATTGGTGAGCAAGAACAGTATAACAGAATGGTCAGTTTGCAATATCATATAAACTCGGCGAAATTAGCAAGCATTAATTATTATGACGGTAGCAAGCTTAGTTTCGAGTATGATAATGATCCAAACAACACACTTATTTGTTATCATATAACCAAAATAAAAGCCGAGGATGGCACCGGGCTTGTGCTTTCGTATCCTTCTTCTGTGACAAATGCAAGCCAGGCAAAGGTTCAAAGTATTTACGAAGTATCAAGCAACGGCACTACAAGAACCGGTCTTAACTTTGCATATAATACCGATAATACCACTACCATTACCGATAACGACGGTTTTGCCGAAACATACGTGTTCGATTCTGTCGGCAGAGCAATATCGGTTTATTCTTCCGAAGGCGCCAACTCTTCCGATTGGTCTGCTTGGACCGACACTAACGCTACGTTTTCTAATAATAAGCTCAAGTCTTCATACGGCACCGAAAAACCTACGATAAACCTCATTAGAGATCACAGCTTTGAAAAGGGCTTTACCTATTGGGCAGCCATAGGCGGCAACGCCGTAAGTGATACTTCTAACAGCTATATAGGCGCTAAAGGTGTGCGTATAACCCATTCAGCACTTACCGATTCCGACGTGGTGGCGCAAAGCGTCAGCGGAGTACAGTCAGGGTATTACACCCTGTCTGCCTATGTAAAAGCAAGCTCAATAAGCGGTACGGGCGGCGGATACTTGTATATTAAATACATAAATTCAAATGCTACTGTAATCGAAAAAAGTGATTACATAACCGATACATCCGGCGAGTGGCAACGGGTAAGCATGTTAGAAAATATTCCGAGCACCGCTACAAATGTAACCATAGGCATAGGTATGGAGAATGCAACCGGCACGCTCTATGCCGATAATATACAGTTTGAAAGCGGCTATCTTTCGGACTACAACCTTGCCGAAAATCCGGTGTTCGCATTCGGAAACTACAGCTATTTGGGCAGCACTTCTGATATAGTAAATGTTTCGGATGCGCCTTTAACCGAGCTTAATAAAGCCATGAGGGTTACGGGCACAGTGTCAACAACCCCCTATATTGCGCAGACAATATATGTCCGCAAACCGGCGGCAAATCTTGCTATTAATTTAAGCGGCTTTGCTAAAGGCAATTCGGTCGGCACTATTAATGATACTAATAGGACTTTTGGCCTTAAAGTGCACTTCTATTTTACCGACGGTACCTATGAATTAGTAACAATCAAGAATTATGATTGTTATTCTTCCGCATGGCAGTATATGTCCTATATTGCGATGCCAAGCGCCGCGAACAGCAATAAAACCGTAAATTATATCAATATTTACTACGTATATCATTTTAACCGCAATACCGCGTTGTTTACGGGCTTTAATGTAAGAATAGACCCAACGGCACAATCTTTTAGTTATGACAGTAAGGGTAACCTACAGTCTGCCAAAATGGCAAGCGGCGTTGAGGGTACCAATAGTTTTGACAGTACAACTAACCGCCTGCTTTCAAGCACCGATCCGCTAAACGGATCATACAGCTATACATATAACACCGGAAACCTGCAGTATCAGCTTAATAAGGCGCACCATGCCGGCTATAACCAGGATTTCGAGTTTACCTACAATTCCCACGGCCAGGTAATAAGTTCGTCTCAAAGCCAAACCGGCAACACTACCGGCTCTAAGTTCGAGTCAAGCGTGGCATATTCCGAAAGCGGCGACAAAATAACCTCCACTACCGATATTGCCGACCGCACTACAACCCTTTCGTACGATAGTTATGGCAGGGTCACAACCTCTACTACCAATAACGTCGCTACAAACTATACTTATGATAGCGGCAATAGAATAACCTCTGTCTCCGCTTTAAGAGACAGCGGCGATTCCTCCACGGCTGTTCAAAATTCATATACCTACACTGCTGACGACACTAATACACAAAACATCTATGAGCCCGTCGGTATTCTTACAAATATTACCCACGGCGGCACAATATACGGCTTTACGTATAACGCGTACGGCCAGACGGAGTCTGTAAGTATCGGCAACCAGGATTTAGCTCAGTATTATTATGACGATAACGGCAACCTCCAGCTTATGTACTACGGTAATGGCGATGAGGTCGCCAATCAGTACGATACGCTTAATCGCTTAAAATCCACTATTCGCAATGACCGGTATAAAACCTACTACTATTACAATAAAAATGGCCAGGTAGCCAGAAAGGCCGATGTGTCTCCCGGCTACAGCCTCTATACCAATTATTACTACGACATGCTCGGCCGCCTTACAACACAACACATAAACAGCAAAAACATCCGCTTAGATTATTCTTACAATAATATTGACCAGTTGACAAAAACAAGGTATAATGTTAAGGGCACTACCCACGGGTCAGACTATACCTACGGCAACTGGAGCGTAAATACCGCCACAA
>ERZ827168.875-NODE-875-length-45506-cov-5.732591_pt1 | contig 45506 bp, 42 predicted proteins | sample MGYA00519868_ERZ827168 | MGnify/ENA primary metagenome ERZ827168 (study PRJEB31778, sample SAMEA3449271) | human gut metagenome | biome: human gut; feature: human-associated habitat; material: faeces | place: United Kingdom | collected 2010/2012 ...
TCTACTATAACTTTATATACTTTTTTATGCAAATCTGGTAGTCCGTTATAATTTTCATATCCCTGACCTGTTGGAATTATTGCATAATGGTCTGTTATTTTACTATCATTTACATATTTAGTTTTTACCAAATTTGTAGAATATTTTTCCTCTACCATTTTTTTTATATATCCTTGTATGTCTTCATCTTTATATCCTCTAGCAATTCCATTCAAATTTTTTGTAATTTCTTTAGCAACTGCTGTTGAAAGCACCCTTGCATCTGTTCTTGGATATGTTACTAATTTTTTTTCATATAAATTTTGAATTACTTCTAATGTTTCATCAGGTTTTATTTTAAATCTTTTTGTACATTGGTTTTGAATTTCTGCAAGATTAAATAATAATGGTGCATTTTCTTTTTGTTTTGATTTTTTTAATTCAGTAATTTTTCCCGTCTTATCTGCTAATATACTAATAAAATTCTTAGCATCTTCTTCTTTTTTAAATCCTGTTTCATTATATAATTTTGTAGATTCAAACCATTTAGATTTTTTACTTACTTTCCACTCTGCTTTAAAAGAAGATATTTCATCTCCAAACTCTCCTATAATTTTATAATATTTTGTTTTAGTAAAATTTCTTATTTCTCTTTCTCTAGAAACTATCATTCCCAAAACACATGTCATAACACGCCCTACAGAAATAGATGCTTTTTCTTCATTTATTTTATTTGCTAATGTTCTTCCTTGTGTAATTGACAATAATCTTGAAAAATTAATTCCTATTAAATAATCCTCTTTAGCTCTTAAATATGCACTATCTGATAAACTATCATATTCAGATAAATCTTTTGCTTCTCTTATTCCTCTTAGTATTTCTTCTTCTGTTTGCGAATCAATCCATACTCTTTTTATTTTTGCATTTGGATTTGTTTTTGCCATCATAAATACTAATCTTTGAATATATTCTCCTTCACGCCCTGAGTCACCTGCATTATAAATTACTTCTACATCTTCTCTATTTAATAATTCTTTTACAATATTAAATTGATTTGCAACAGCTGGAATTATCTCGTACTTCCATTCTTGCGGAATAAATGGAAGTGTATCTAATCTCCAATATTTTAATTTTTCGTCATATTTTTCTGGATAACTCATTGTTACTAAATGTCCAACACACCATGTTATAATCCAGTCCTGAGACTCCAAATACCCATTTTTTCTAGTAGTATTTACTTTAAGAGCTTTAGCAAATTCCATTGCTACTGATGGTTTTTCTGTTATTATTAATTTTTTTGCCATTTCATCTTTCCTTTTTTATTTTTTCAGTCTTTCATCTATGTAATTGTTTACATTTTCTTTTATTAATTCTATTTGTTTTTTTGTATTTGCATCTTTAAATTCAAATCTATTTAAAATACTATCTATATACTTTTTATTTTTTATAATTCTTAAACTTGGCTTAAAATTTATATCAAATACGAATGCAATTATACATAATAGTTTTACTAACTCATTGTCCCCTTTTTTTCTTTTTACAGGTTCTTTATTTAGAATTTGTTCCATTATTTCATCTGTTATTGTACATTTTTCTATATTTACTCTATCTATATCATCTTTCCAAAACATTGTTTCTGCTTCAAAAAATATATCTAGTTTGTCGGTATCTCTAACTATTTTACAAAATAATCTTTCTTTTTCACTCAAACCTTCTTCTATTTTATATTTATTATGATTCTTTACCGCACATTTTATTATTTTATCATATTCATCTGTATCTATATAATTTCTTATATCTTCATTTAATATCTTAACACCATAATCTCCATGGTCAAAGCTATCAACATCCCTATATGTTTTATATTGAGTATATTGTTCAAATCTTGCAATGTCATGCAATAATCCAATTAATGTTGTAAGATCTATTTCGTCTTGACTTAATTTTAATTCAGTAGCTATTTTTGTTGATAACTCCATTACTCTTAATGAATGTTTTTGTTTTCTTTCAATAGCTTCAACTTTCAAATCATAATTTTCTGTATATTTTATAAATGCTTTTTTTGCCTTTTCTATATCTATCATTTTTATCACCTTTCAAATTGTATCACTTAAATTATTATATTTCAATTATATAAATCTAAAACTTTTTACTATATTTAAAAATTCCTTGAAAACAATACTATTTTGGTATATAATTACTACATTAATATGAAAGGGGCAATTTAGATGGGATATAACTTTAAAAATATTGAAAAAAAATGGCAAGAAAAATGGTATAGTGAAGGTACATTTAATGCAAAAAATGACTTTTCTATGAAAAAATGGTTTGGTCTAATAGAATTTCCATATCCATCAGGACAAGGATTACATGTAGGACATCCAAGAAGTTATACAGCATTAGATATCATTGCAAGAAAAAGAAGAATGCAAGGATATAATGTACTTTTTCCAATAGGTTTTGACGCATTTGGATTACCAGCCGAAAATTACGCAATAAAAAATCATATACATCCGAAAATTACTACTGAAAAAAATATAAATCATTTTAAAGAACAATTAAAATCAATTGGTTTTTCTTTTGATTGGTCAAGAGAAATAAATACAACTGATCCAAATTATTATAAATGGACTCAATGGATTTTTATCCAATTATATAAAAAGGGATTAGCATACAAAACAACAATGCCTATTAATTTCTGTACAGGTTGTAAGGTAGGACTTGCAAACGAAGAAGTTGTAAATGGTGTTTGTGAAAGATGTGGTAGTCCTGTTGTTCAAAAAGAAAAATCTCAATGGATGCTAAAAATTACAGAATATGCTCAAAGACTAATTGATGATTTAGATGATGTTGATTATCTTGATAAAATTAAAGCTCAACAAAGAAACTGGATTGGACGTAGTGAAGGTGCAGAAGTTCAATTTAAAATTGATGGTACTGATAAAACTTTAACAGTTTATACAACAAGACCAGATACATTGTTTGGAGCAACTTATATGGTTGTTGCACCAGAGCATCATATTATAGAAGATTTACAAGATAAAATAACAAACATGGATGAAATTAATCAATATAAATATCAAGCATCTTTAAAATCTGATTTTGAAAGAGCGGAACTTAATAAAGAAAAAACAGGATGCGAAATAAAAGGAATTAAAGCAATTAATCCACTAACTGGTAAAGAAATTCCTATTTGGATTTCTGATTATGTTTTAATTACATATGGTACAGGTGCTATTATGGCAGTTCCTGGTCATGATACTCGTGATCATGATTTTGCTAAAAAATTCAATTTACCTATTATTCAAGTTATAAAATCAAATTCAGAAGAAGTTGACATAGAAAAAGAAGCTTTTACAGATGTTGCAACAGGTGTATTAATCAACTCAGGATTTTTAAATGATTTATCTGTTGAAGAAGCTAAAAAGAAAGTAATTGAATATTTAGAGACAAACAAAATTGGTCATAAACAAGTTAATTATAAATTACGTGATTGGGTATTCTCAAGACAACGTTATTGGGGAGAACCTATTCCAATGGTTCACTGTGATAAATGTGGATGGGTACCAGTTGATGAAAAAGATTTGCCTTTAAAACTACCAGATATAGAAGATTACGAGCCAGGAGAAAATGGTGAATCACCTCTTGCAAAACATACAGAATGGATTAAAACAACTTGTCCTCACTGTGGTGGTCCTGCAACTAGAGAAACAGATACAATGCCTCAATGGGCTGGATCATCTTGGTATTATTTAAGATATATGGATCCACATAATGATAATGCATTAGCATCTAAAGAAGCATTAGAGTATTGGTCACCCGTTGATTGGTATAATGGAGGTATGGAACATACTACTCTTCACTTACTATATTCAAGATTTTGGCATAAATTCTTATATGATATTGGTGTTGTTCCTACAAAAGAACCTTATCAAAAAAGAACATCTCATGGTATGATTTTAGGTAGCAATGGAGAAAAAATGTCTAAATCAAAAGGTAATGTAATAAATCCAGATGATATTGTTAATGAATTTGGAGCAGATGCTTTTAGAGTTTATGAAATGTTTATGGGACCATTTGATCAAACAGCTCCATGGTCTATGGAAAGTATTAGAGGATGTGCTAAATTTTTAGATAGAGTATGGAATTTACAAACATTATTAATAGATGGAAATGAATATTCTGAAAAATTTGAAAAAATGATGCATCAATCTATAAAGAAAGTTTCTTCTGATATAGAAGAAATGAAATTTAATACATCTGTTGCAACATTTATGACTATGGTTAATGAATTTTATAAACAAAAAGTTATTAATAGAGCAGAATTTAAAACATTTTTACAATTATTAAATCCATTTGCACCACATATTACAGAAGAACTTTGGAACACAGTTCTTGGTTATAATACTCCTCTTGCATATGAAAAATGGCCAACATATGATGAGGCAAAAACTATAAATGATACATTTAATTTGCCTATTCAAGTTAATGGAAAATTAAGAAATTCTATAGATATAGAATTTGATTTACCAGAAGAAGAAGTAAAAAAATTAGTTCATGAAAAAATGGATGAATATTTAAAAGATAAAAATATTGTAAAAGAAATTTATGTAAAAAATAGAATTTATAATATAGTTGTAAAATAATAATATAAGAAGTTAGTAACTATAAAATTAGACAGAAAAAATTAAGTTACTAACTTTTTTATATTTATTCAAAATACTATATAATTTGTAATATAAATGTAATAAATATTTAATAATAATGAAATGTACTTTTTTGTTTTATATTGTATAATTATTGTAGTAAACTAAGGAGTAATGTAATGAGTATTGAATCACAATTAAAAAAAGATGGAATCGAAGTAACAGAAAAATTAAATACTTTAACAATAAATACAATTGCTAAGAACATTGCACGCAAGCTATGTTCTAATTTTCCTGAGTTTAATTTAAATGAACGAGATTTATTTATAAAATTATCAAGAATAAATATGTATAGAGCAAAAGTACCTTATGGTATGTCTGAAGCTAATTATTTTTATAAAAATTCTTCTATATATTTTAATGAACTAATATCTGATGAAGACTTAGAAGAATTTGCTATACATGAGTGTATTCATTATTTACAAGAAATTAAAGATGATAAAAATAACCTTTTAAAATTAGGTCAATGCGATTTTACTAATTTTAAAGTATATGGTATGGGATTAAACGAAGCAGCAGTTCAACTTATGACTTCAAAAATACTTAATCTTCCAAACGAATCTGTTAAATATTATGGCATTGAATTTTCAACAACTAGTCCTTCATATTATCCAGTAGAATGTGCCTTAGTAGCTCAAATGGCTTTTATAACAGGAACATCTATTCTTTATGAAAGCACTTTATTTAGCACAGATCTTTTTAAAAATGAATTTATCAATTTAACATCTAGAAAAACCTTTAATGCAATACAAGAAGCTATAGATACAATTCTATATGCTGAAGAAAATATTATTAAATTAAATAATAAACTTCAAGAAATTGATAATAGAAATAAAAAAACAGATAATATTATTAAAAAAATTGGTATAGAAAAGAAAAAAATATCTCTAACATTTATGAGAACTCAGAATCTAATTATATCTAGTTATTTTGACAATGCATTTAATAAAATATATAGCTTAGAAAAATTAGAAAATTATAGAAAAAAACTAAATAACTTTAAAAAGTATCTAGGTATTACAGAAGGATATGTTTTTTATAATAATTACTATATAAAAAAGATGGATCAATTAGAAGAAAGATATATAACTTTAGAAAATGGCGATTTAGAAACAGCACTTTATAATATTGCAAAAAAAGAAAATAAATTTATTACCTTATTAAAAGCAATCAAAAATTTATTCAGTAAATCTACAACAAATGATGAATATAATTATATACAAAACAGAAAATAAATGAATCTAAGATATTTTAGATTTATTTATTTTTTTCTTCTAATACTAATTTTAAATCTTTTATAAAATCTATTTTTTTATTTTCATCTCTTAAGAGTGCTGCAGGATGCCATGTTGGCATATATTTTATGCCTTTTCTTTCTACCCATTTTCCCCTACTTGCAGTAATTCCATATTCTTTGCCAAGTATATTTTTTAGAGCTACACTTCCAAGTAATACGATTATTTTAGGTTTTACTAATATTACTTGATTTCTTAAATAATTCAAACAAGCTCCAGCTTCATCTTCCTCTGGATTTCTATTTGATGGTGGTCTACACTTTACTACATTTGCTATATATACTTCTTCTCTTTTTATTCCTAATGTTTCAAATGCCATATTCATTAATTTCCCTGCTTTTCCAACAAAAGGCTCTCCTTGTGCATCCTCGTCTGCTCCAGGTCCCTCTCCAATAAACATTATATCTGCATTTTTATTTCCAGTTCCAAATACTATATTAGTTCTTGTTTTGAATAATTTACATTTATTACAATTTTTTATTGAGTTTTCTAATTCTTCCCATGTTTCAAACATTTTAATTCCTTCTTACTTTACACATTTTTCTAATAATTCTATTTTTACTTCTTTTGTTGTATCTATTCTTGCTTTTGTTCCTATAGGAATAACTGTTTTGGTTTCTATATGTCCAAAATTGTTAGATTTTATAATTGGGAAATTATAATCATCTCCAATTACATCTAATACTATTTTTTCTAGTTCAATATTACTTTCATGCTCATAATTTCCTATCCACAAACCTTTTATTTTATCAAATACACCATTTTGTTTCATATAATATAAATTATTGCTAACAAGAACTGGAGAAGATTCAAATCCTAATTCTTCTATAAATAAGATTTTATCTTTAAAATTTATTTTATATTTACCAGAAACTAATTGAGTTGTTAAACTTAAATTACCACCTACTAATTCTCCTTCTACAATTCCTTCTCTTATAGTTTTATATCCAGATTTTTCTTTTCCAAACTCTAAACTGCAATTAACAAATCTATTAATTACTTCTTTGTAACTGTAATCTGTTTCATCTGTGGCAATTGTTTTAAAATTTGTTGCACTAAAAGTTACTAATCCTGTTTTTTCATGAATAATATTTGTAAGTGATGTTATATCACTATAACCACATATTATTTTAGGATTTTGCTTTATTAATTCAAAATCTAAATATTCAAAAACAGAATTAGAATTATTTCCTCCTTTTGCACACCAAATCATTTTTACATCTTTATTTCTAAACATGTCATTTATATCTTCTGCTTTTTCTTTGGCAGTAGCTGTATATTGATTTGTATTTGAAAATAAATTTTTAGAAAACAATACTTTAAATCCATCATTTTCTACAATCTCTTTTGCTTTTTTAACTTCTTCTATATTTTCATCTATCACTGGATTTGATGGAGCTACTACTCCTATTATATCTCCTCTTCTTAGTCTTTCTGGTAACATCATAAAAAAACTCCTTTATATTATTTTAATTCTATTAATGCCGTTGCTAAACCATATCCTTCTTTTTCTACTCTAAAAGAGTGAATTATATTAGAATTACATACACTACAAATTCCACAATCTATAATATTTTCATCTTTTAGTCCCTGCTCTTTTAAAATTACTCTATTAATTAAAACAGTATCTATATTCCATTTATTCTCTTTTTCTGATTTTTCTATAATTTCATTAATTTCTTCTAAATCTTTAAATTCATTATAAAACATATCTTTTACATCTTCTTCAACTTCAAAATGGCATTTTCTTATACTTGGTGCAACACAACAAATAATATTTTCTGGTTTGCAATTAAATTCTTCTTTCATTTTTTTAACCGCTTCAACAGATATTCTTTGTAATGTTCCTCTCCAACCAGAATGAACATTTGCAATAACTTTATTTACTGGGTCAAAAAACAATAACAATATACAATCAGCATTTGTAGTTGCTAATATTAAATTTTTCTTATCTGTTACAAGTCCATCTGTTTGATTGTATTTTTCTACTCCAAAATCAGGTTCATTTTCATTTACTTTTTTATCTACATATTTTACATTTTTAGTATGAGCCTGATTTGTTTTTACAATATCTATATAGTTTGTATCTATGCTATCACATAAATTTTTATAATCATTTATTGCTTTATCATATTCTTCCTTTGGAAGAGGTTCTTTATTTGCTCTTGCTGTTCTAAAATTTGTGTTTATCCCTAAACTATAAGCATGATTTAAAATATCTTTATATTCTAACAATTTTCTAAATTGTAAATACTCAACTCCATCTTTTTTTACATGAATAACATTTTCATTTGATAAATCCATAGCTACCTCCTATTTACTAACTTTTTCCTTTATATCTTTCATAACATCATCCTTTGTTCTTTTATCTATGTAATTGTATTTATTATTACAAAATCCTGGGTTAAAAGAACATATTGCTTTATAATGACAATAATCACAAGGTTTTACTCCATCTTTATTATATGGTTTTAGATCTATTTTTCCAGAATATATCTCTTTAGCAATTTGTTTTATTGTATAATTCATATATTTTTGTAAATCCTCAAATTCTTCTTTAGTCACTCCATTTGTTCTTTTATGACTTACATTACCTGATTTATCTATATATGCTGGAACTAAATTTGAAGCACCTGTATCTAATTTTTTATCATGCATTTTTATTACTTTTACATCAGCCAAAATTAAACCTTTCATTTTAAAATTAGATTTGATTTTTTCTTCTATTTCCTCTTCTGTCATCTTCTTATCTGCTTTTATTATTTGTTCTAATAAACTAAAATACAAAATTCCAGCAGGCATCAAATCTTCTACTTTACAAATAGCATCCATATATGTAAGTAATTGAATTTGCAAACCTGCATATACTTCGTTTAAGTCTATATTTTTAGCAGATGATTTATAATCTATTATCCTTAAATAATTTCCATCTGTACCTTTTGCAATATCAATTCTATCTATTTTTCCTGTTATCTCCACTTTTTTGCCATCATCTAGTTCTAACAAAATTGGTTTGTATTTTCCTTTTTCTCCAAATTCTAATTCTGTACCTAAAACATTAAAATCACTTTCATTTAATGTTTGTAAAATATATTTCATTGCCTTTGTTAAGATTCTTTTTAGTCTAATAACTAATGTTTTATACTTAGCAGTAGATGTAAATATATAATTTTTAGACAATTGTAATTTTTCTTTAACTATTTTATCTATTATATTTTTTATATCTTCATCTTTTAATTCATTTAAATCCATTTTTGAGTCTTTTGTATATGTAAAAAACTCATCTATTACTTCATGCATAAATGTTCCTGTATTTAAACTTTGAATTTTTAATTCTTCTTTTTCTTTTAAATTTAATCCATATTTTAGATAATAAGAAAATGGACACTTTCTATATTGTTCTAGTTTAGATATGCTTGTTTTTAAATTATTTCCATATAATTTATTTATATTTTCTTCATTTATATCTTCTGGCATATTTGTATATTGCAATCCTCTTAAATCTTCTTGCAATTTAACATTATATTCTTTATCTTTTTTATAATACTGATAAATTCCATACCAAACATCATCAATGTTTTGCTCTGTTTTTAACTGATATATATTTTCTAAAAGATCTTCATATGTTTGTTTCTTATTTACAATTTCATATTCTTTATATATAACATCACTTTTTTCCTGTATTTTAGGGAATATTTTTTTAACCTTTGTTATTAAAACTGATGGTCTTAAAGATTTTCCTTCTAAATCTGATGATGTATATGACAAATAAATTTTTTCTTCTGCTGTTGTAAATGTTTTGTATATATTAAAATTATCTTCGTACAATATTTCTAATGTAGTCTTTGCAAGTTCTATTCCATCTTGTTTTAATTTTTGTCTGTCTTTGTCATTTAAAAATCCTTCATCTCTTTTTACATTTTGAAAAACTCCATCATTTAATCCTATAATAAATGTAGCCTTTACCTTATGACTTCTTGACCTATCTACATCTCCTACAATTATCTGATCTTGTACTTCTGGTATTTTGCCTAATTCACTATTTTTTAAACCTATTTTAAAAATCTGGATAAATTTATCTATTGTTATTTTATCATCTTTAAATACAATAACCATATCATCTAATATATTTATTATTATATTTAGTGTTAAAGCATATTCGTTTGCATATTCTAATAAATTATTATCTTCAAATTCAAAAATTTTTTGCTTAACTTTTTCTTCTATATTTTGTTCAAGTAGAAAATTATATATTTGCATACAAATATTTTTTACTGTTTTTTCTTTATCTATATTTTCTTTTAGCTTGTCTAATGGTTCTACTATTTGTTTTCTTAAACTATTTAAATTATTTATTTCTTCCTTATCTTGTTCTTTATCGTATCCATATATAAAATCTTTATGCCATTTATTTTTTTGAATTCCATATTTAATACAGTAATTTTCTAATTCAAATATTTTATCTTGGTCTATATCTAAAAATCCAGATTTTATATAATTAAACATTGCTTTATATGACCAATTTTTTGAAAATATATCTAAAACTGATAATATATATTTTACAATTATATTTTGGTTTAAATCTTTTTTTTCATCAATAAATACAGGTATATCATATTTACTAAATATCGCTTTTATTAAATTTGAATATGTATCTATATTTTTAGTAATAACTGATATATCTTTATATCTATATTCTTCATTTTTTACTAATTTTACTATATTTCTAGCAACTTCTTCTATCTCTGTGTATGGATCCTTTGCTAAAAATAATTGTATATTGTTTATCTCATTTTCATATTTTTTATAATTATTCTTATATAAATTATCTTCCAAATGTTTTAACTCTGGTGTTTTAAATCTTTTGGTTTCATTTAGATTAATTTTTTCTACTTCTATATTTTCACTTTCTGCAATTTCTAGTAATTTTGACATTGTTATTTTATTTGTATAATATATATCTGTTTCTGGAATAGTATTAAAATCTAAATTATTTGAACCTATAGTTATATTTACCTGTTTTGCAATTTTCATTAATTTTTGTATAATGTCATATTCTTGACTTGTAAACCCAGAAAATTCATCTATATAAATACAACTATCTTTAAACATATCTGTTTTGTCTATCTTTTCTGCAAGCATTGTTAATAAATCTGTTTCGTCAATATATTTATTTTCAATATGTTCTTGAAATTTTTGGTATACTAAATTTATATCTTCAAGCTTTGTTTTTAAATATGTATCATCTATATTATCAATTTCATTTTGTAATATTTCTTTATTAACTTCATGTTTTTTAAATTCAGTTATTGCATTACCAACTAATTCTACATTATCATCAGATTTTCCTAAAAATTTTAGTTTTGATTTGTTATTATTTAAAATACTGTATATAAGCATTGCTTTACCAGTTTTTGATAATGTTTCTTTTTTTAATCCTCCAACTTCACTTAAAATTCTATATGCCATTCTATTAAATGTTATAACTTCCGCATTTACAACTGCATCATCTTGTGTTATATCCATTAACTTTTTTTCGGCTGTAAATGAAAACTGTTCTGGAGTAATTACATATATGTTCTTTTCTTTTTTTATTAAATTTGATATTTCGTTAAAACAAAAACTGCTTTTTCCTGTTCCTGACTTTCCATATATTATTTTTAAACTCATTATTAGTTTATGCTCCTTCTTCTCTTCTCCAATAAAATAGATATTGTTGTGCAAGTCCTGCTAAGTTTCCAAATTTATTTTGTGCTAATTTTTCTATTTCTTTCTTATTTACTTTTGTTTCATCTGGATTTTTTATATATAAATCATTCATTACTCTTCTTACCCAAACATCAATTGGGAAAACCTCAAATCTTTTTAGTGTAGAGAATAATAAAATACAATCTGCAACTTTTGGGCCAACACCTGATAATGTTAATAATTCTTCTCTTACTTTTGATGTATCTTTTTCATTTTGTAGCTTTTCTAAATCTACTTTTTTATCTAGAATCATATGTGTTGTTTCAAAAAGCCTTGTATCTCTAAATCCCAAACCTAAATTTCTATAATCTTCTACTGTTACCTCTTTCAATTCTTGAGGAGTTGGAAATAAATAATATTTTTCTCCATTCCAATCCACACATTTTCCATATTTTGTTGAAAGCCTTTCTATTATTCCTTTTATTCTTGGTATATTGTTATTTGCTGATATTATAAAAGATATAATTGTCTCCCATAAGTCTTGATTTAATATTCTTATTCCATTTCCATAATTAACACTTTTGCTAACATTTAAGTCTATTTTTGAAAGTTGTTCTTTTATTTTTTCATAATCTCTATCAAGGTCAAAATATTCTGTTACAACATCTTTTATATTTCCGCTACATATCCCTTTAAAAATTACTGTATCTTTTTCTTTTTGCACATTTAGTACACCATTTTTTATAACTCCTGTATAGCTTCCATTAGCTTGTTTATTCCATCTAAAACATTGCCCACATTCAAAAATGTGTGGCAATTCAAATGATGTACAATTTTCTAATTTATATTGTTGTTCTTTCATATTATTCACCTTATCTTTTCTATGAATATTTTAACATATAACCCCCTTTTTTTCAATGTGATTTTTAGGTTGTCAATCGGGACGTAGATTTTTGACAACTTATTGATAAACCATTTACAAAGTTGTCAAAAATCTACGTCCCGATTGACAGCACTTTTTATATTTTCATTCTGTTTTAAATCCTTCCCCGAATACTTCTCTAGCATTTGATAGTATTATAAAACAATGTGAATCTATATCTCTTGCAAGTTCTTTTATTTTCGCTATATCACTCCTTGGTGCAGCACATACTAATATTAATTTGTCTTGATTTGAATACATACCTTTTCCATATAATCCTGTTGATCCCTTTTTTATTTTTTCTCCAATCGCCTCAGCAATTTGTTCATTTTTATCTGATATTATAAATAATAATTTTGTAAAATATATTCCTTCAAATATTATATCTATCATTTTGCCATCTAAATATATTGCAATTGCAGAATATAAACCAATTTCTAATTCTCTAAAAAATATTATATTTAATGCAATTATTATTGTATCAACAATTACAATAACTGTACCCATTCTTATTTTATGGTTATATTCTCTTATTATGTTAGAAATTAAATCTGTTCCTCCAGAAGAAGATTTTGACCTTAATACTATTGCTGTTCCTACTCCTATTATTATTCCACCATAAATACATGCCAAAAATCTATCTTGTGTTAATGGAGTAAATTTTTCAAAAAAGTCTATAAAAACAGATAAACTTATTGTTCCTAATAATGATTTAAAAAAGAAATTTTTCCCTATTTTAAAAAATGCCATTATAAATAATGGGATGTTTAATGCAAGTACCATTGTACCAACTGGTATATTTAATAAATAATATGTTATCGTTGCAATACCAGAAAATCCACCAGAAGATAACTGATTTGGCAATAAGAACAGTGATATTCCAATCGCCATTATTGCTGTTCCTATAATAGTTTCAATGCATTCTATTAAAATTTCTTTTATATTTATTTTCATAAAAATCACCTATATTACAATTATTTGTAATTATAGGTGATTTTATTCTTACATATATTTATTAATTAATATTATCATCTTCACGAAAATCATTATAAGTTTTTGTAATATCTATTTTAGATTTTCCTTGTTTTATACTTTTGTCTTGTTTAACAATTAAATCAACATCGTATATTTCTTTTAATTTATATACATTTTCTTTTTTATGACCTATTACATTATTCACATCTATTGGGTTTATTGTTACTTCTACCTCTTTAACTTTTACATTTAATTTTTTTATTTTACCAACTATTGCGTCATACCATAATGCTGATTCTACTAATTGTCTAAAAGCTGGATGAAATGGCCCAGCAACAACTTCACTAGCATCATTTTCTGGATCTGATATTGTATCTGTATTTTGAAGTCCTATTCTTATTACATCTATATTTTTCTTTGAGAACATTGCTACTAAATCTTTACATATTTCAACAGCTTGTGTAACTGTTATAGGTTGATATTCTCCACTTTTATATTCTTCTTCTAATTTTGTATTTTTTATAACCAATACTGGATATATTCTAACCATTTTAGGTTTTAGTTTAATTAAGGCTTTTGCTGTATTTATTTCATCAATTCTTGTACTTTCTGGAAGACCTACCATCATTTGATGACCTAGCTTAAATCCATGCCATCTTATCATTTTTGATGCCTTTTTTACATCTTCAAATGTATGTCCTCTATTACTTCTTTTTAGTATATAATCATTTGCTGATTGTACTCCAAGTTCTATTGTTTCTACTTTATATTTTTTAAGCATTTTTAGTATCTCTTTATTTATATAATCAGGTCTTGTAGAAATTCTTATACTATTTATTTTTTCATTTTTTATGTATTCATATGCTGTACTTAATAACTCTTCTTGTACAGACATATCTATTCCAGTAAAACTTCCTCCAAAAAAGGCTACTTCTTTATATGCACTATCATTATTTATTTCTTTAAGAAATTCTTCTATTGTGTTTTTTACATCTTCTTTTGTGATCATTTTTGTTTGTCCACTAATAGATTTTTGATTGCAAAATATACAATCATTTGGGCAACCTAAATGTGGTACAAAAATTGGTATTACATATTGTTTTTTCATATTTTCACCTCTTTTAAACTTTTAAATTATGAGTCTAATTTTTCTAATGCCTTTTTAGCCGCTTGCATTTCTGCTTGCTTTTTACTTTTTCCACTACCTGTTGCTAGAACTTTACCATTACATTTAACTTCAGATTCAAATGATTTGTCATGATCCGGACCTTTTTCATTTATTATATTGTATTGTATTAGTACTTCTCCATGTTCTTGTAGTTTTTCTTGTAATACTGTTTTATAATCTTTTATTCCAACATGTTTAGTAGCACTTTCTATGTCATCTTTTAGATTCTCTATAATAAATTTTTTTACAGGCTCCAATCCACCATCTAAAAACATTGCTGCAATAATAGCCTCTACGCTATCTGCCAATATTGCAGGTCTTGTTTTTCCTCCAGACATTTTTTCTGATTTTCCAAGATACAAGAAATCACTAAAATTATGCATTTTTGCAACTTTATATAAGCTTTTTTCGCATACAACTGTTGCTCTAACTTTAGTCATTTCTCCTTCTTTTAATTTGGTATAATTTTCATATAGATATTCACTAGATACAAATTCTAAAATACTATCTCCTAAAAATTCAAGTTTTTCATTGCTTTCTACTTTATTTTCATATGCATATGAAGTATGTGTTAAAGCTTTTTTTAACAATTTTATATTTTTAAATTCATATCCTAGTTCTTTCTGTAACACTTCTAATTCCAATATTTTCACCTCCTTTAACTTGTATATAATTATATACTATTTAAGCATATTTGAAAAGTATTAATCCAAAATTTTACAAAAAAGAGTAATATAGCTATTAATATTACTCTTTAAAAAATTATATTTTTCTCATATTTTTAATTCTAACTCCTAAATGTACACATATGCCAAAAGACACAACCACAACAACTATTATAATTATTACTCTATTAGTATCAAAAGATACTGCAGAATTTGAAGATACAATCTGTGATTTTCCTGGGTCTATTTTTACATCTTCATCAATACCTTCGCCATTTGAAACTTCTCTTAAAATTTCACCATTTTCACAAGTTACAATTTCACCATTTGTATTATTATAATTATAAATAAATGTAGAAATATTTCCGTTAGCATCTTTTGTAATTATTTCATAATCAACATTTTTATATATTTTAGTTTCTACTTCGTTATAATTATTAAGGCTTTTAGTACAATCTATATCATTTATTAATAGACTTTTTATTGGATTTTCTCTATCAGTTACAGAAACTCTAATTTTAGCAAACTCGTCAGCTTCTTCTAAGACTTCTATTGTTATGACAGGTCCATCGTAATCCTCTGATAAGCTTACAACCATTATTTGACATGTTGCCGTATATTTTCCATCTTCTGTAGTTGCTGTTATATTAGTATTTCCTATATTTACCCCTTTAACTACACCATTTTCATTTACAGTAGCTACATTTTCATCCTCACTTTTCCAAATAATTTTTTGTGTAGCATTTTCAACTGGTGTTATTGTTGCCATAAGCTTTATTGTTCCATTTATATCCAATGTTCCTGTATCTTTATTTAATGTAACTTTTGTTTCTTCTTTTGGTTCCTCTATCTCAATATTTACTGAACATCTCAATTTTAATGTAACATCATTTTCTGTATAACTTATTGTTATTATATTTTTATCTTTTTTTAAGTCTTCACCATCAGTTATTTCATAATTTTCTATATCTTTTGTCGTTCCATCATTATATGTAACTTGTAGAATCATTCCTGTTTTATCAAAATTTTCTCCCTCTTTATATGAAGTTTTATTAGGAATTTGTTTTATTGACAATTTTCTTGGTGCATCTAATATTATATAATTTAAATTTTTTTGTTTCGCATAATTACTTGCCTTTGAACCATTTTTGCAATATATTTTTAAATTATTGCAATCAGTAAATATACCATTTTGTAAAGTTTGTACATTTTCAGGAATATTTATACTACTCAAAGAAGTACAGCCTGCAAATGCTTTACTACCAATTTCTGTTACATTCTCTGGTATTTCTATTGTCTTCAAACTTGAACACATGTAAAATGTTTTTGGCTCTATTACCTTTATTTTATTAGGAATAATAAAATCTGTTAAATTATTGCATCCTGAAAATGCTTGTTCTTCAATATTTGTAATTGAATCTGGTAATGTTATATTGATTAAGTTTATACAGTTAGCAAATGCTTTTTTATCTATTTTTTTTACTGAATTAGAAATTACTACATTTTGTATATTTTCATTTGCATAAAATGCTTTCTCTGCAATCTCAGTTACAGTTTTATCATCTAATTTATTTGGAATTGTAATACTAGCTTTGTTTCCTAAATACTCTTTTATTTCAATATTAGAAGAAGCAAGTATATCATATGCATATTCTTCAGCTGTTATTAAATACTTTATATTATTTGATTTTGCATAATCTATAGCATCTGAATTATTTGCTGCATATATTATTAAATTAGAAGAACAATTTGCAAACGCATCGTTTCCTATTGATATTATAGTATCTGGTATTATAACTTTTGTTAATTTAGTATTTCCATAAAAAGCATTTTCTGACACTGATATAACATTATATTCTTTTACTCCAACAGGAATACTACTTGGTATAGTTATTTCTTTACTACTTCCTAAATAGCCTGTAATTGTAACTGTACTATTATCATTATTTATTCTATATTCATAATTTTGATAATTGGCTGAAAATACACAATTCGATTTACTTAAAATATTCAATATAACAATAGCAAATAATATAAATAATACTTTTTTTATAACATCTTTTATCATAATAATATTCTCCTATTATTTTAATAAATTTTTTACTTCTTTTATTTTAAGATATCTCCAATCTCCAATTTTTAAATCTTTTACATCAATATTGCCTATTTTTGATCTATGCAGTGCAAGAACTTTTTTATTTATTGCTTCACACATTTTTCTTACCTGTCTATTTTTTCCTTCATGTATTTTTATTTCTATCCTAGAAATATCTTTTTCTTTATCAATTTTTAAGATTCTTGCATTTGCTTCTTTGGTAATGTAATTTTCATCTATTACTACACCTTTTTGTAAATTTTCAATATCTTCTTTTGTTACTACTCCCTTTACTGTAACATTATATGTTTTTTCTATTTCATGTTTTGGATGAGTTACTTTATATACAAAATCTCCATCATTTGTTAATATTATTGCACCTGATGTATACATATCTAATCTTCCTACTGGTACAACCCTTTTATTTGTTTTTATTAAATCTAAAACTGTATCTCTAGAAAATTGATCTTTTACAGTAGTTACATATCCAATGGGTTTATTTAATAATATATACACTTTTTCGTCATCTTCATATTTTAAAGCTTTTCCATTAAAAGCCACTTTGTCTTTATCTGGATTAATCTTTGTTCCAAGTTCAGTTACTATTTTTTCATTTACTTTAACTTTTCCTTGGCTTATTAATTCTTCACATTTTCTTCTTGATGCCACTCCACATTCTGCCATATATTTTTGAAGTCTTATTTCTCCCATTTTTTCTCCTTTTAATTTTAAACTTTACTTGTTTCCTCTAGTTTCTTTATTACATCCTTAAAGTATTGTGGTAATTCAGCTTCCAAGTACATCTCTTCATTTGTAATTGGATGTCTAAATTTTAAAGACTTTGCATGTAAACATTGTCCCACAATTCCAAATTCATTTTTTCCATTTGAATATGTGTAATCTCCTACAATAGGATAACCAATTTGTGATAAATGAACTCTTATTTGATGTGTTCTACCTGTTTCTATATTTACTTGTAATAATGTATAATTATTAAATCTTTCTAAAACTTTTATATGTGTTATTGCATTTTTTCCATTTTTAACAACAGCCATTTTCTTTCTATCTTTTGGACTTCTTCCAATTGGCATATTTATTGTTGCTTCATTTTCTTTTACAAACCCTCTTACTAATGCAATATATGTTTTTTTAACTTCTCTATTTTTTATTTGCTCACTTAATTTTATATGTGCCTCATCATTTTTAGCAATTATAATTATTCCTGACGTATCTTTATCTAATCTATGCACTATTCCAGGACGTATTTCTCCACCAATTCCAGATAAAGATCCTTTGCATATTGCCATTATTGCATTTACTAATGTACCATCAGGATTTCCATTTGCTGGATGAACTACCAATCCTTTTGGTTTGTTTACAACTATTATATCTTTATCTTCATATATTACATCTATCGCTATATCCTGAGCCTTTAATGATATTTCTTTTGGTTTCACTTCTTCTAATGTTATTCTATCTCCTTCTGCAACTTTATAAGATGCTTTCGTAACTTTTTCATTTACCATAATATGATTTTCATCTATCAATTTTTGTATCATTGTTCTAGAAATCGAATTATTTTCTAAACTTAAATATGCATCTAACCTTTTTCCTGCTTTTTCTTTTTCTACAATAAATTCTTTCAAATTTTACTCCTTATCACTTTTATTTCTTTTTTCTTTAAATGTAAATATAGTAAATATTACAACAAATCCTATCCAACCTATTGTTATGTACAAATCAGCCAAATTAAAAACTGGAATATTTTTTATATTAATAAACTCTACTACAAATCCCCTAATAATTCTATCTAGTAGATTGCTTATTCCACCTGCTAATACTAAAGATAATACTATTTTTGTTTTCATATCTATTAATTTATTTCCATTTGTCATAAATTTTATTATTATTCCTAATACAATTACATTTGTTACTATATATGAAAATGTTGAACTTTGTCCAACACCAAATGCTCCACCTGTATTTTCTGTTAATTTAATTTCAATAAAATTTTGTATTATTGTTTTATTAGGATTATTTATTATTATAACTAATTTTATTGCTTGATCTAATAAGATTAATAAAATCACTAATCCTATTATCATACTCGTAACTTTGCTTATTTTTTTCATTTTCTCTCCTCTTAGTTATTTAATACCTCATAAATAACAAATTTATCATCTGAATATAATTTTTTATAATTTTCGCTATCTGCTTTTTTTATTATCATGTTTATTTTTGAATTTTTCATTGTTATAAGATGTGTTACACCATATTCTTTAAATGTATCACCATAAAATTTTGATAATCCTGATGTTTCTATGTAGTCCATAAAAATATCTTGTCCATCTTCTGCCTTTCCAGTTGGTGAATTGAATTCTGGTGAATATAAATCACATCTAGAATCTATAAATACAGGAATTCCTCTGTATAACATATAACTTCCATAATTATAATCATTAAATATCTTCATTTTGTTTATATCTAAATTTTCTAATATCCAATCACAAGCAGAAACTGGATATGAAGACTCATCAATATATTTTTCATCTATCTTTGGTTTATAAATATACATACTTAGTATTATTACTATTCCTGCTAATACAAACATTCCTACTTTCGTAGTTAAAATTTCTTGTATTTTTTCTATTGTGCCTTTAAAATATTTTTCCATTAATTGCATTAAAAATCTATTTAATATTATCGAACAAACTATTATAAAAATAGATCTTTGCCTTCTTGAAAAAAACATTAAAAATGCTAGTCCTCCAAGCATAAACAAATCACTTAATCTTATTTTTGAATCCGAAAATATTAATACAGCTAAAAAGATTATTATTACACAAAGTATATCTGTATGATTAATTAATGTTAATGGCAAATGCTCGTTTATATTTTGTGTTGTATTTCCACTCATTAGTTTAAATATATGTGTATATGGTTCAAATGTAGTTTGAGGTGTTAAAAGTCCAGTAAAAGCACATATTATCATAACTACTATAAGTATTTTAACATTGTTATTTTTGTTAATTTTAATTTTATATGGGTGTTCCTTTTCTTCTTCTCTTTTAATTTTTATTCTTTCATTTTTTTCTTCTAGATTTTTTAGTTCTTCTTTTACTGCTTTTAATTTTCCTTCATCTACTTTTTTATTTTCTAACCTTTTTATTTTTCCATTTAAGATTTTAATTCTTATTTTTTGATATATAACAACATCAGATAATATAGCAAAAATATATTCTCCTATATATGGTAAGAATAATATAAAATAAAATGTCCATACTGCTGCATGAAAATTAGCAATTATAATAGGTAAAATAATTAATCCTACTGCATATTTTTTCTTTTTAGTTTCCAATAATTTTTCTATAAAATATATTTCCCAAGCAAATAATATAAATGTTACAAGTTGCGCCCTTGCAGCAACATATCCTTCTAACAAGTACATGGCTCCTATTGTTATAAAAAATGATATTACTTTATTTTTCACTAATTTACTATTTGCTTTATATATGCTTATGCCTAATATTACTGATAATACACAAGTTGATATATATATACCTTTTAAACCGGATAGAGCATAAATAAAATAAATACATACATCATATGCCCAATGTGGATATGTATATGGTAGATCTTCATGCCACGAAAATGAATCTTTCATATCTATTCCATTTTGAACAATATGTTCCCCAACTTTTATAGTATAAAAAGTATCATTTTGCAATGATACTGGTGAAATTGCTATACAAAATATTGTAATTAATACTATTGCTAATATTTCAAATCTGATATCTGTTAATTTAAATTGCTTTTTTTTCATTAAATTTTCTCCTCTTTTTGTTTTTCTTATTATATCAAAAAGAGTTTGAAAAGACTATACTTTTCAAACTCTTTTTATATATTTTTTTATACGGCTTCTTGATTTTCTGTTTTTTCTTCACTTGCATCATCTTGATTTATTATTTCTAAACTACCTATTGAAACTTCATAAGCTACTCTTGTTTGTGATGTTCCATCCTCAAACTTTTTCTCATAAGTTCTTGATTGAACTCTTCCTACAATTTTTACCTGCGTTCCAACTTCTATATTTTGGCAAAATCTTGCATTTCTTCCCCATGCAATTGATGGTATGTAATCAGATTTATTATATGCTCTATTTACTGCTAATAATATATCTGCAATTTCTCTTCCAAATGGTGTTTGTCTATATATAGGTTTTTTACATATATATCCTATTAATACAACTTCATTTGTTACTTGGTCTTTTTTAGCTAATTCATTTTCTTCTTCATTTTCTTCTAATTCAACAATGTCTTTTGCAAAGACTGTTAATATTAATCTGTTTCTTTCATTTTCATAACTATTATATGATCTAAATTGCCCCTTTACTAATAGTTTCTTTCCTATTGCTAACATATTATCATTAACTATTCTTTCTGAAACAGTTATTGGTATGATATCTGCATTACCACTTAAACGTGGTATTGATAAGTCAAATATATAAAACTTTTCTCCATAAATTTCATGACTGTATCTTTTTTCTCCTGTAACTTTTCCTACTAATGTTAAGTAGTTATTTTCTAAATAATTTGTATCCAAATTAATTTCCTCCCTATTTTTTATATTTTATCAATTGTACTTTTTTCCTTAAGAATTTTACTTACAAACTCTATTATACACTATTTTTTTGGTTTTGTCTACATAAACAGTTAAATTTATGCAAATTTGTTATTTGTTTCTATCCTTGTATTGCATTATACAGTAGTAATATAGAAAAATAAGCCAAACAATTGTAAACATTATTATCTATATTTTCATTATATTTTATGTTGAATTCATTTGGTTCTATTAATTCTTGATACACATTTTTTATATTTCTTTGCAAACAAACAATAATATTACTATCACCTATGCTTGAAGCTGTTATAGTAGATTTTTGATTTAGTCCAAATGTTAAAATATCAAATTGCAATTCTTCTATTAATGTTTTATCTATATCAATATCAGCATTTATTATTAAATATTTGCAGCTTTCTAATATTTTTCTTATTTCGCATACTTTATTATTCAATTTATTCGGAAAAGATAATATGACAATTGTATCAAATTTTACATTTTTTAAATTATCTATACTTTTATCATCAATACTAATTAATTCTAATTTTTCTTGTAATTTATCAACTTCTTTTTTTATTTTTCTGTTTAATAATTTATAATCTTTACTTTCCCCAATTACTCCAACAAATAACATTGATATCTCCTTATATTTAGCTATTTATAATATTATTACATATATTATAAATTTTATTCTTATTTATTTTTTTGTTGAGTTCCATTAACATCAATTTTATAATTATCTTTATATATAATGTCAGACACTTTTACTATTTCATATCCCTCTTTTTTTATATTTTTAATTAACATATCTAAACTATTTGCTGTATTTTTAGTTCCATTGTGGCTTAATATAATTGAACCTTTTGATAATTTGTTTTTTATTCTATCCCACATTTCTTCGCCAGTTAGTCCTTTATAATCTAGCGTATCCAAGTTCCACTGTATTGAGTAATACCCTTTATCTTCTGCTGACTGAATTACTGTATTATTATATTCTCCATATGGTGTTCTATATAAATTGGTTTTTTGTCCTATTAAATTTTCTATTTTTTCATTACTTTTTTCTAATTGTTCTACATTTTCTTCATAACTTAATTTATTTACATGTGGATGTGTATTACTATGTGTTCCGAATTTCATGTCCTGCACTATGTATTTTCTTTACTGCATCTGGATATTTATCCATCCAATCTCCTACAATAAAAAATGTTATATGTACATCATTTTCTTTTAAAACTTCTAATATTTGATCTATGTCATCCGCATTCCATGCACAATTCATTGTAAATGCAATTTTATTTTTCTCCGTATTTACATTATATATTGGCAACTTTTTTTCATTAGTACTTGATGTTTGTATTATATCTTCTTTATTATTTAACAAACCCGCTGTAAAAAAAAGAACCATAACTGTTAATATTGATACAATATATGCATATATCTTTTCTTTATTAAATACTAAAAACATAAAAATCACCTAACATATATATATGTACTAGTGATTTTTTTATTCTTACTTTATTTAATGTTTATAACATTTTATATAACTATATATATTATAAAACCACAGAAAGAAATACTTTCTGTGGCCATTTTTCAAAAGACATACTGCATGAGTTCACCAAAAGAATAAATCTTTCTTACAGTAAGCTCATCTTTAAAATACTCTTTACAAAAATCAAAAAGAGCTGGTTCATCCATAAAAATGTATGCTCCATTCTTTTTTATAGCAACATCTTTAACTCTTACATTAAAAGAGTTAATTCCCCTATCGGTTCCTCTTAACCGAATGTAAATCTGATCTACATCTTCTAAATTTAAATATGTCTTCATTCTAATACCTCCTGCAATATATGCATTTGATTATTTACGAGTTACCTTTACCATTATACTAGATTTAAAATAAAATGTCAAAAAGAGTAGCTAAACTACTCTCTTTTCTTATCTCTTATTTGTTGTTGATTTGTATTTGTTATTTGTAGTATTTGATTTTTGAGTTGTATTCTTTGTAGAATTATATGTTGTCTTATTTGTAGTATTTGTTTTATTTATATTACTATTACTTGTTGTAGTATTAGTATTAACAGCATTATTATTTGTATTTCCATTTATATTATTTGTTTGACTAGATTCCTTTTTGGTTAAAATAAATCCTGTTGATATAAATCTTGTTTTATGTGCTCCTGTACTATCAATTGGATCATTTATTATCTTTCCATCTACATACATAACACTTGATGTTCCTCCATCTAAATTTGCTGCATTATATGCTCCATATCTTTGCATTATTTCTATTAAGTCGTTCATATCAGCTCCTGGTTTTTTCACTGTTCTACCATCTATTACTAAAAATAAAACAATTCCATCTTTTCTTTGTCCTATAGCTGTACGAGGAGCTGTTCCCCATCCACCATTTCCTAAAACTTCTGAAGCTTTACCATTTACTATTAAAAATGGTCCAAAAGTCACGGCATCACGTACATTCATATCTTTCGCTTCTTGCACTGACATTTTTCCTAATACTAATTTATTTTCATTAGTAAATCCTATTAATCCTCCAGCTCCACTATAAACATTTGATGTAATTAATCTTCCTTCAGAAAATGTTATTCCTAATGGATTAGCACCATTACTATTATAATTTGGATCTATAAATCCTCCTCCATTAATAGCCAAAAGTGCATCATTATCATCTGCCATTGTTTTTAAATATTGTCCGCATTTTCCTAATTTTTTAGTTACAACTGTTTTTATTCTAGAAGGATCGTATATTGCTGCTAAGTATCCTGAATACCCTTTTCCTTCTATATTAATTATTTTATAATCATCATTACCCGGGTCTTTTTCTAGTATTGCTTTTTCATACTCATTTGCATATTCAACATTTTTATTTTCATCAACTATTACTGTTAATGTAGGATCTGTAGTTTCTTCTGATTCTGCAACTCTATTTTTATTTAATACTTCTTGTATTGTGTCATCACTATAAAACCATGTTGCTAAATATTGATGAGTCATAGTTGTCATTGCTGTCGTAATAAGCCATTCTCTAAAATTAGGATATGGCCCATATAATAAAAATGCAAATGAACTAATTCCTATTATAAATAGAATTAATAATGTAATTAAAAACTTTTTAAATTTTGATTTTTTCTTTTTTCTTTCTTTTCTAGGTGTATATTCATTATTTAGGTTATTAGTATTAATTTCTTCTCTATCTAAAACTTGATTTCTCATATTAATTAATCTTCCTTTTAATTATTTATATTTATTATACATTATTCATTATATATTTGGTATGTTAATTTCTACCTTATTATATATCAAAAAAGTATGTTGCTTCTAAATCTGCCTCATGTAGTAATAAAGCTAGAGGATATTTTTTATATGCATTTCCTATTGTTGTATATAATTCTTTTGGTTCTGTAAACCCCATATGCCAACGTATGCAATATTTTTCCTCTGGAGTTAATTTTATATATTCACTTATCATCATTACTGATTTTTCACCATGTCCATATGGTATTTGGTCATCAACTGTATAATATGGGACTTTTTCCCATTCTCCTAAACTATTCTTAGCATTTCTATAATCCACTTTATAAAAATTAGCTTTACAAATATCATGTAATAAAGTTATTATTTTAATTGTATCTTCTTTTACATTCATATCTATAAAATTATTTTTTACCTTATAATCTAATATTTCATACACCTTCATACTATGTTCTAACAATCCGCCTTCAAAAGCTCCATGAAATCTGGTACTAGCTGGTGCTTTAAAAAAATCAGTTTTTTCAATAAATCTAATTAAATCTTCTATTCCATCCCTATTTGTACTTCTTAATAATTCAATAAACTTATCTTTCATTTTTTTCTCCTTTTCGACATCTTTCATATTTTAACATATTAATTATTATATTAAAAGTATATTATTGAAAAAAACAAAATAACTTTTTATATATAAATATAAAAAGTTATTTTAATATGTTATTTTTTATTTTCATCATTTTCTAAATTTAATTTTATTTTCAAGGCTTTTTTTCTTATTCTTTGAATTGCAGTATCAATTGATTTTACTTTACTTCCTAAGTTATCAGCTATTAAGGCATAAGATTTTCCTTGTTTATATTGTTCTAATACTTTTTTCTCAAATTCACTTAAGCTTTCATCAATTTTCTTTTCTAAAAATGAATAATATTCTTTTTTTGCTATTATCTCAGAAGGATCATCCACTGTTTTTGTATTTAAAACTTCCATTATACTTGTATCTTCATTATCTTCATATGCTGAAGCGTTTAATGAAACTGAAGAATTTAATGGAATATGTTTTTGTCTATTTGAATTTTTTACGGCTGTAATTAATTGTCTTTCAATACATAAGTTTGCAAAAGTTTTAAACGAATTTTGTTTATCTACATCAAAAGATTTGACTGCTTTATACAATCCTATATACCCCTCTTGTATCATATCTTCTCTTTCAGCCCCAATCATAAAGAACTTATTTGCTTTCATATTAACAATGTCATCATATCTTTTAATTAAACAGTTTAATGCTGTATTATCATTATTTTTAACTATTTGCACTAGTTTTTCATCAGTCATTTCTGTATAATTATTCAAAGGATTAAATCCCTCATCAACCATTTTGTTCCTCCTATAATGAATTTACAAGTATTATATTAGCAAAATGGCTATATGTCAATATTTATAAGCGTATTTATTTTAATTTTCTACTCATTATTATTTTTTCTGACAAAAATATAATATATATTTTTTTACATTGTTTCTATAGTAATATTACAATTTAAAATATTTTGGGCTATACTTTTAAAACTTTCTTCTGTTTTGGTTAAATACACTATTTCTTTCGTTTTTCTTTCTTTATTTTCCATGTTATTTTCTTTTAAATATTTTTTTAAGTATCGTGCTACTGTATATCCTGTATCAATAAGTTCCACTTTATATGGCATTTCTTCTTTTATTATAGTTTGATATATCGGATAATGTGTACATCCTAGTATTATTTTATTAATATCTTTTTCAATAAAAGGTTTTATGTATGTTCTAATTGCATTTCTTCCTTCTTGACTTAATGCTCTTCCTTCTTCTGCAATTGTGGCCATTACTGGGCATGCTTTGTTTTCTACTTTTATATCTGGTATTTGTTTTTTTAAATGTTTTTCCCAAGCTCCACTTCTTATTGTACCTTCTGTAGCCATAACTCCTATTTTATTAATATTGTTTTCTTTTACATATTTTACAGTTGGATCTATTATACCTATTATTGGTATATCAAAAATATCTTTTATTTGTTCTAACGCTTGACTTGTAGCAGTTCCACAAGCTACTACAATTATTTTCACACCTTTTTCTATTAAAAATTCTGCATTACTTTTTGAATATTTTATAATGTCCTCTCTGCATTTGCCTCCATATGGAAAATTTTTAGTATCACCCAAATATATTATATTTTCATTTGGTAATTCTTTTCTTATTTGTTCTAATACTGTTAATCCTCCAACTCCGGAATCAAAAATACCAATTGCATTATTATCTGTCATAATTCTTCTCCTATATATTTTTATACTATATATTATACGCCATTTATTTGTATATACTATTTTTTTATCGTCAACTTTATACTTTTTTCTACATATTATATACTAAGCAATTAAAAATTGCAAAAAAGAAAGGAAAGATTTTTTATGGAATTTGAAGAAAAAAGACCTATCTGTCCAAAATTGGATATCGATGGATTTATAGAAAAAGGTAAACAATTTGATTTAGATATCACATTACCAGAAGACAACAGAGAAGTAATATATGGAACTGTAAAAAATTGTTATAAAGAACCAGTCGAAGATGCTGTAGTAAAATTAATTGAAATCATATATGAATGTGGAAGAAAAGAAAGAAAACCTGTAACTCATACTTTTACTGATGAAAATGGTCAATTTGTTTTTGGACCTCTTTGTCCTGGAAAAGAATATGCAATTGAAATATTTGTAAATGAAGTAAAACATGTCAAAGTTTGTGCAAAATGTCATCATGAAGGAAAATGTTTAAAAGCAATGAAATGTGATAAATGCGACTGTATTATTGATAAAAAACATTGTGATGATAAACCTTGTTGTGATTCACCTATATGCAAATAAATTAAAGCGGTTATCTAAATAACCGCTTTTTATATAAAACAGAAAGTCTACATTATCCCTACTTTTTTAGCTATTTGCTTACCTTTTTTCATAATTTTTTTCTTATTCATTAATTCATTTCCTTCGGCATACATCATTAATACGCCAGCAGAGATTATAGTACCTAACATTATACCTTTTACAAATTTCATCATTATCCCTCCTAATTCAATTTTCTTACTAGTTATTATGTCTTTTTTTGTTTTTTATATACTCCTTTGTTAATTGATATATTTCATTAATTGCAACAATTGCTAAAAAATACCCAAAATATTTTTTTAATTGATTTACATTTGTATTTATTGATATTTTTGCTCCAATAATTGCTCCGATAATCCCACATAAAGATATAATTAATCCCAGTTTAAAATTAATTTTTTTGTTTTTTATATTTACTATTATTGCTGATATTGAAGTAGGAATAAAAAAAATTAAATTTACCGCTTGAGCAATATGTTGTTCTAATCCTGTTAATGTTGTCAAAAGAAATATTAATACAGTTCCTCCGCCCATTCCTATTCCACTTATAATTCCGGCAATTATTCCTATAAATACTTGAATCATATCAATCTCCAATTGCTTTATATCTAAAAAATCATATTATAGGAAAAATATAATAAAAACATGGTAAATACTATTTTTAATATATAATCTGGTATCTTTTTTAATAATTTTGCACCTATACATCCACCTATAATTCCGCCTATTGCACATAATAGTCCAACTTTCCAGTTAATATAATTATTTTTATAATAAAAAAAACTACTTGTTATGACCATAGGCAATATACAAAAAACAGATGTTGCCCTTGATATATCTGTTTTTTCTTTTAATATATATATAAATGATGGAACTAATATCATTCCTCCACCAGTAGAAAAAAAACCACATATAAATCCCGCTAACAATCCAATAATTACTTTTTTTAACATATTTAACCCACTCTATTTTTTTTAGTAGTTTTTCCAATTATTCAAATTTTATTACTATTTAATATTTTTTCAAAGATTTCTGTTATTGTTTCATCACACTTTAACATTTGGTATATTATCCTTTTTTTTAAATCCTCATCTGGTATATTATCTGCCAAATCAAAAAATCTTTGTAATTCCATTAAATATTTTTCGTTATTTATTTTTTCTTCTTTAAAAGTTTTCTTTTGATTTAAATTTTCTTTGTTAACATCCATTTTTCACCTTCCCTTTTAAGTTAATATTTTGTCCAACATATATTATCCAACATTTTTTCTTTTTTATTTATTTTTATTTACAAAAAGTCTTATTTTATATATAAATATTTTTATTTACTTATAAGTTAATATTATTATATACAAAAAACTAGCTAAAAAGCTAGTTCTTTTGTATATTTTATTCTATATTTTCATCTTTTATAAAATATTTTGTTCCAGTCATTATATCTGGTAAATATTGTTGTTCTACGTAATGCCCTGGAAAATCATGCGGATATAAATATCCATTTCCATAATCTAGATTTTTCATTCCCTCTATTGGTGCATTTCTTATATGCATTGGAACTTCTCCTGTTTCTTTTGTTTTTACATCTTCTAGAGCTTTGTTTATTGCTAAATATGTAGCATTTGATTTTTTTGAATTTGCAACATAAACAGCCGCTTCTGATAATAATATTCTTGCTTCTGGCATTCCAATCATATGTACAGCTTGCATAGCAGATGTTGCAACAACTAATGCATTAGGATTTGCAAGTCCAACATCTTCGGATGCACATATTACAATTCTTCTTGCTAAAAACATTGGATCTTCTCCCCCATTTAAAGCTCTTGCTAAATAAAATACAGTAGCATCAGGATCTGAACCTCTCATAGATTTTATAAATGCACTTATATTATCATAATGGCTTTCTCCATTTTTATCAAATATTGCCTTTCTTGTTTGTATACTATTTTTTATAATTTCATCAGTTATTGTTATACAACCATCTTTATCCATATTGGTTGTAAGTACTGCAACTTCTAGTCCATTTAATGCTGTTCTTACATCACCATTTGAAATTTGTGCGAGCTTTATTAACGTCTTGTCTTCTATTCTTAAATTATACTCACCAAGTCCATCTTTTCTCGTTACAGCATTTTTTAAAATATTAAATATATTTTCTTCTGTTAATGGATTTAGTTTTATTACCATTGATCTAGATATTAAAGCCTTATTAACTTCAAAATAAGGGTTTTCTGTAGTTGCTCCTATTAATATAATTGTTCCATTTTCTACATATGGTAATAATGCGTCTTGTTGTAATTTATTAAATCTATGAATTTCATCTATAAACAATATACTTTTTCCAGCTGGATTAAGCATAAAATTTTTTGTTTCTTCTACTACTTTCTTTATATCTGCCACGCCTGCTGTTACTGCATTTATTTTATAAAATTTATATTTTGTTGTTTCACTTATAACCCTTGCAAGTGATGTCTTTCCACACCCGTGGAGGGCCAAATAATATTATACTAGATAATCTATCTGCTTTTATTGTTCTATATAATATTTGGTCTTTACCTAAAACATGCTCTTGTCCTACATATTCTTCTAGTGTTCTAGGTCTTACTCTATATGCTAATGGTTCATTACTATTCATATTTTTACCTTCTTCTTATTTTGATAATAATGATAAACCTTTTTTTATCATTTCTTCTACTGTTAGGTTATTTTTATCCATTTTTTCAAATACTTTTTCTATTTCTTTTTTAGAATATCCTAATACTTGTAATGCATTAATTGCATCTATTATCTGCTCTGTATTGTCTTGTTCTTGCTTAATAACATCTTTTGATGACTTACTTAATTTTTCTTCTTTCTTTAATTTATCTTTTAATTCTAATATAATTCTTTGGGCAGATTTTGCACCAACTCCTTGTATTTGAGTTAATTTTGATACATCATTTGTTATTACTGCCATTGCAAACTCTGATGGTGATATACATGCAAGCATTGCAACTGCTGTTTTAGCTCCTACACCACTTACAGATAATAATAACTCAAACATTCTTAATTCTTCTGAGGTATTAAAACCAAATAAACTAATATCATCTTCTCTTACTCTATAATATGTATGTATTTTTACTGTATCTCCTATTTCTCCTAGTTTTTCTATAGATGCATCTGACATATAAATTTTATAACCAATTCCTTGTACATCTACTATTACATAATCTACCGATTTATTTTCTAATATTCCTTTTACATATGCTATCATAATATTCTCCTAAAATTATTTTATTTGAATTATATTTTAATTATTATCATTTTGTCAATATTATTCAAACATTTTTTCGTTGTTTTTTTGTTCTTCTATAAGTTTCTTTAATTTTTTTAAGCCTCTATCTTTTGGCCCAATTCCAAAATGTAACCCTTGTTTTTCTAATGTTTCAATTTTAGATAATTCAACTTTTAAAAATCTTTTTTCTTTTTTTGAAAAAAGATATGTATTTACATTCGATTTTTCTACAGAATATAAACACATTGTATAATCTTTATATCCGTTTTTTCTTTCTCTAAAACATGTTAATGCAAAAATTTTTTTATCTAAAAACTTATTATCTATTTTATTTAAAACAGATTTATAATATTTATATAGTTCTACATACTCCAGCTTCTTATCGAATTTATTTATTTCACTATCTTGTAAAATTATTCTTAAAAATTCATTTGCATCTTTTCCTTGTATTTCTTCTTTTAATCTACAAATAGAGCTATCCTTATATTCATTTTCATCTTTTATATATCCTATTCTTTTATCGATTTCTATATTTTTTTCATCACTTAATTCTTCTACTAATTCTTCTCCATATTTTTCTTTAGTTCCAAAATATTTTGTTTTTGATTTTGTATGAATATTATACAAATCTAATTGTAAATCTGCACGTATTCTTTTTCCATTTTTTAATACAATGATTGGATATTTATGTTCCATTTCTTCTGCAATTACACTATTTATTCCAAATTCTCTTAATATATCTCTATATAAGTATGATAATGACACACATATTATTTTCTTGTTTTTAAAAGCTTGCTCAGAATCTATTTTATTTTGCTCTGCTAATTTATAAATTTTTTTTCTAGTTTTTGAATTTCCAAAAAAATATTTTTCATCAAATGCTTTTTGCTTTCCTAATTGTATATAAATATATTTTGCAATTTCTAACTCACTTAAATTATTTGGTAATTTTTCTTTTATACTTTGAATAAATTCTTGTTTTTTCATCTTGATCATCCTACCTCATTATATTATTTTACCAAATAATCATACTTTTTTAAAGGGTTATTTATTAACATCTAAAAAAAGATTGCAAAATTATATTTGCAATCTTTTTTATTAATCTTTATTTAAAACTTTTCTTTTCAACTGATATAAATCTGTTACATCAACTTTTCCATCTCCATTTATATCTGCTGCTAAAAGTTTAATTCCAGTTAGTACCCAATTTGATCCATTTGGAGCAATTATATGTCTTTTTAAAATTATTAAATCTGTTACATCTATTTTTCCATCATTATTTATATCTGCTTTTATATAAGTTTCAATTTCAGATACAACAATTTCTCTGTTTGATACATTTCCTAATGCATCTTTTACATAAACTACATATTTTCCATTTTCAGTTATAGTCTTTGTTTTTTCGGATGCCCATGTTTTACCTTCGTCCCATGAATATGGTTGTTCTGATAAGCCTACTCCATCTTCATTATCTGTAGCATCTACAGTTAATATCATTTGAGTATTAGTATCTGCTCCATCAACAGTATTTGCAGTTAATTTTATTGTTGGAGCAATTTTGTCTATATTATTTATCGTTATACTTTTTTCTACTATTGTTCCTGCTTTATTTTTTACATATACTTTATATGTTCCATTTGCTGTTACTTCTTTTGTTGTACTTGTTCCCCAGTTTGTTCCATCCCATGAATAAGGTTTATCATCTAGTCCTGAACTTCCTTGTGCATTATTTACTGATATTGTTAATGTTACATTATCTTTTGTCCAATTTGTTGTGTTTGGTGTTATATTTACTGTTAGTAATGTTTTATCTATATTATTTACTGTTATACTTTTATTTGCAATATTTCCAACTTTATCTTTTACATATACTGTGTATGTTCCATTTGCTGTTACTTCTTTTGTTGTACTTGTTCCCCAATTTGTTCCATCCCATGAATATGGCTTCTCATCTAATCCTGAACCACCTTCATTATCTGTTGCTGTTATTGTTAATGTTACATTATCTTTTGTCCAATTTATAGTATTTGATGTTACATTTATTGTTGGTGCTGTTTTATCTATATTACTTACTGTTATACTTTTACTTGCAATATTTCCAACTTTATCTTTTACATATACTGTATATGTTCCATTTACTGTTACTTCTTTTGTTGTATTTGTTCCCCAATTTGTTTTATCCCATGAATATGGTTGTTCTGATAAATTACTTTGATTATCTGTTGCTGTTACTGTTAATGTAACATTACCTTTTGTCCAGTTTGTTGTATTTGATGTTACATTTACTGTTGGCGCTGTTTTATCTATATTACTTATAGTTATACTTTTTTCTACTATTGTCCCTACTTTATTTTTTACATAAACTGTATATGTTCCATTTGTTGTTATTTCTTTTGTTGTACTTGTTCCCCAATTTGTTCCATCCCATGAGTATGGTTTATCATCTAATCCTAGACTTTCTTGTGCATTATTTACTGATATTGTTAACGTTATATTTTCTTTTGTCCAGTTTGTTGTACTTGGTGTTATATTTACTGTTGGTAATGTTTTATCTATATTATTTACTGTTATACTTTTATTTGCAACATTTCCTGCTTTATCTCTTACATAAACCGTATATGTTCCATTTGCTGTTACTTCTTTTGTTCGTGCTACGGTCCATGTTTGTTGATTATCCCATGAATATGGTTGATCTACCAAATTGCTTTGACTATCTGTTGCTGTTATTGTTAATGTTACATTATCTTTTGTCAAGTTTGTTGTACTTGCTGTTACATTTATTGTTGGTGCTGTTTTATCTATATTACTTACTGTTACACTTTTACTTGCAATATTTCCAGCTCTATCTCTTACATAAATTGTATATGTTCCATTTGCTGTTACTTCTTTTGTTTTTGTATTAGTCCATGTTTGTTGGTTATCCCATGAATATGCTGAATTTGTTGGTGAAATACCTGATCCACCATCATTATCTGTTGCTGTTGCTGTTAATGTTATATTATCTTTGGTCCAATCTGTTGTACTTGGTGTTAATTCAACTGTTGGATTGACTTTGTCTATGTAGGTTACTTCTATACTCTTATTTGAAATATTTCCAACTTTATCTTTTACATATACAGTGTATGTTCCATTTACTGTTACTTCTTTTGTTTTTACATTAGTCCATGTTTGCTGATTATCCCATGAATATGCTGAATCTGCTAATCCGCTCTGATTATCAGATGCTGTTGCTGTTATTATTACATTATCTTTTGTGTATATAGAGGCATTTTGGCTTAAACTTACTGATGGTGCTTGTTTATCTATATTTTCTATTTCAATACTTTCATATGTAGTATTTCCTGCCTTATCTCTTACATATACGCCATATGTTCCATTTGTAGTAACTGTTTTAGTTGTTTCTTGTCCCCATGTGTTGGTATTATCCCATGAATATGCCTGTTCAGCTAATCCTAATCCACCATCATCATCTACTGCTGATACTGTTAATATTACATTATCTTTTGTCCAACTTGTTGAATTTGCACTTAATTTTACTGTTGGCTTTGTTGTATCAGATATAACTAAAGTAAACTTAATTGTTGTTACATTATTTGCAACATCATATGCTCTCAATTCATATTGCCCTGATTCACCTATTTCATTTCCTGAACTAAACTGAACTAATTTACCATCTTTTTTTAAAGTTACTTTACTTATCTCATTGTTGTCTGTTATTACTGGTTTAACTATAACATTTGTATAAATTTTTCCATCTTGTACACCTGTAATTTCGGGTGGAACTACATCTATATTATTTACAGTTATACTTTGTGTTGAAATATTTCCTAATCTATCTTTTGCTGATACTGTATATTCTCCATTTGAAGATACATATCTTGTTGTAGTTGTTCCCCATGTTTGCTGAGCATCCCATGAATATGGAGAGCTATCTAAACCTGCTCCTCCTTCATTGTCTGTTGCGGATACTGTTAATTTAACATTTTCATTTGTCCATTCTGTTGTATTTGCTGTTAGTTGTATAGTTGGTCCTGTTTTATCTATATTACTTATTGTTATATCTTGTTGTGCAATGTTTCCTGCATTATCTCTTACATATATTGTATATGTTCCATTTGCTGTTATTGTTAATACATTGCTATTACTCCAATTTGTTTTATCTAATGAATATGCTGAATCTGCTAATCCTGACATTTCTGATTGCAAACCACGTTCATATGCAGTTACTGTTATTTGTATATCTTCTTTAGTTAAAGACTCTGTACTTTTTTCTATTTTCCCTATATATGGAGCAACTTTATCTATATTATTGATTACTATACTTTGTCCAAAAACACTTCCTATACTATTTTTTACATAAACATAATATGTACCATTTGTTGTTACTGTTTTTGTTGTATCTGTTCCATAAGTTTCCCCCTCATCCCATGAATAAGTTAAATCATGTCCTGAGTTTCCATCATTTGCAGTTACTGTTAACACTACATCGCTATTGGTCCATTTTGATATATTTGCTACTAAACTTTCTATTTGTGGTTTTACTGTCTCATTTATCCAATCAACTGTAACAGTTATTTTATTGGTATTATAATTTCCATATGTATATTCTATTTCACAAGAACCATTTTCAAAAAATGTATAAACTTTTTCATCATTTAATTTTACATCTACATTTCCATTTGTTGGACTCATTGTACTAAATGTTACACAACTTCTATTACTTCTTCTTGCAAAATTATTTGCAAAACTATTTTCTTCAACTAGAAATATTAAGTTTTGATTTACACTTTGAAAAGCAGTTGAATCTATTTTTGTTACACTTGGCGGAATTTGTATTTTTTCCAATCCAGAATAATAAAATGCCATATCATCTATACTGGTTACAGTATTTGGAATTTTATTTCTTTTAACTTTTTACAATATGCAAATGCAAGGCGACCAATCTTTCCAATTGTTTGTGAACCAGAATCAATCTCAACATTTGTTAATTCATTACAATACTCAAATACTTGATCTCCAATTGATATACCTGAATGAATTTTTATGCTTGTTAAGTCATAATTTTTCATAAATGCACTATCACCTATAGAAGTTATATAATTTGGAATTGTATATGCACCTTTTAATGATGGGTATGCTATTATTTCTGTTTTATTTTTATTATAAATAACTCCATTTTCACTACAATATTTTTGATTATTGCTATCAATATTAATTTCCGTTAATTTACCACATCCAGCAAAAAATCCTCCACCTATAGATATTACACTTTCTGGTATTGTCACACTTGTTAGATTTTCACAATCTTCAAATGCATAAACGCTTAAAAACAAAATACCATTTTTAAATACAACAGACTCCAAATTATTACATTCCTTAAATGTATATCCACTTTGTAAAGATTCCATTGATGGAATTACAACTTTAGTTAAACCTGCTTTCCAAAAAGCTTCATATCCTATTTCTGTAATACCATCTGGTATTGTTACATCTTTTAAATTAACGCAATGTTCAAATGCACGACCAGATATTTTTGTAACTGTACTTGGTATTACATATTGTTCATCTGTTTTTCCTTCCGGAAACTTTACCAATTCAGTTTTATTTTTATTAAACAATATGCCATCTTGGCTACTAAAATATTGATTATTTTCAGATACACTTATAGATGAAAATTTTCCAGCTAATATTGTATTATCATTTACTTCTGAAAAAGCTGTATAATCAATATATTTTACATTATCTTTTATTTCTACACTAGTTAATTTTTGACAAAAGTAAAACGCATTTTGACCTATTGTTTCAATTGAAGAAGGAACTATAATATTAGTTAAATTATGGCAATGAGCATATGTTTCTTCTTCTATACTCTTTACATTTTTAAAATTTGGAATTTGAGTAAATCCTGTACCAGAAAATGCACTTTTGGCTATACTAGTCACACTATCAGGAGTTGGTATATTAGTTAAACTTTTACAATTTGTAAATGAAGCTGCACCTATTGAAATCAAGGTATTTGGAAGCGTTATATCTGTTAGATTACTATAATCACGAAATGTATATGATTCAATTCCAGTTATCCCATTATTTATAACTATTTTTTTAGTATTACTTTTTAAGTATTTTTTATCATCTGTGTTTTGAATCTTATCTGAAGTTATTGTACCTGTTCCGCTTATAGTTAATGTTCCATTATCATCCAACACACCTGTTGCAGTATCTCCAAATTGGTATGTATTTGAAGCTTCAACGCTTGGCAATTTAAAAGTTATTGTAATTAAAAACAATATAAATATAAAAATAATTTTTCTTGCCTTTTTATTTAACATACTCTACTCCTCCTAATATTATCTCTATTTTATATTTACAATATTTTGTTTCAAATTTCAATAGCTCTTATTTTTAATTATATCAATTAGTCTTCTATGCCTTTACGGATACTCATTTAATACTTTTTTCTTTACTTTTATTACATTTCTTTTACATTTTTGTTACATTGACCATTTAATATTTTATACATTTTTATATATTTTTTTATTAGAACAAAAGCGGCCATTAATAACTTTTGTACTTATTAAAACATTTTAAAGTCCGCGTCTTTGTTCGTGCGTGCAATTTATTTATATTATAGGAAGTTCCGAGAACTTTCCTATAATAATATAAAACAATAAGATTGCAAAATTATATTTGCAATCTTATTGTTTTTACTTATTTTATTTTCCAACTTTTTATTCTTTCAATAGCTTCTTTTGTATTTTCCTTTGTTCCAAATGCAGTTAATCTAAAATATCCTTCTCCATGTGGTCCAAATCCACTACCTGGTGTTCCTACTACATTTACTTCTTCTAAAAGTTTGTCAAAGAATTCCCAAGATGTTATTCCATCTGGTACTTTAAGCCACACATATGGAGAATTTGTACCTCCAAAAACAGTATAACCTGCATCTTCTAATCCATTTTTTATTGTTTTGGCGTTTTCCATATAATAAGCTATGTTTTCTTTTATTTGTTTTTGCCCTTCTTCTGTAAATGTTGCTTCTGCTGCCCTTTGTACTACATATGATACCCCATTAAACTTAGTACATGTTCTTCTATTCCATAATTTATTTAAACTTACTTTTTCTCCATTTTTTGAATATCCCATTACTGTTTGTGGTATAACAACATATGCACATCTAACTCCTGTAAATCCTGCTGTTTTAGAAAAGCTTCTAAATTCTATTGCAACATCTTTTGCTCCCTCTATTTCAAATATACTATGTGGAACATCCTCTTCTGTAATAAATGCTTCATATGCTGAATCATATAATATTATAGAATTATTTTCTTTTGCATATTTAACCCATTTTTCTAGTTCTTCTTTTGAAAGTACTGTTCCTGTTGGGTTATTTGGAAAACATAAATAAATCATATCAACTTTTTCTTTTGGTAATTCTGGTTTAAAATCATTTTCTGCTATAACAGGTAGGTAAACTATATTTTTATATATACCTTTTTCATTATCAAATTCTCCACTTCTTCCAGACATAACATTTGTATCTAAATATACTGGATATACTGGATCTGTTATTGCAACAATATTATCTTGGGCAAATATATCTACAATATTTCCACAATCACACTTTGCTCCATCTGACACAAATATTTCATTAGTTTGTATATCTACTCCTAACTTTTTGTAATCATTTGATATGGCTTCTCTTAAAAATTCATATCCTTGTTCTGGTCCATATCCTTTAAATCCTTCTTGTGTTCCTATTTCATCAACTGCTTTATGCATTGCTTCTAAACAAGCTGGAACAATTGGTCTTGTTACATCCCCAATTCCTAATTTAATTATTTTTTTACTAGGATTATTTTTGCTGTATTCAGCAACTTTTTTGGCTATTGTTGAAAATAAATAGCTATCTTGTAAATTTAAAAAGTTTTGGTTAATTTTTATCATTTTTATCACCTTTTATATTTATATACACTAAAAAAATAAATTATTATTTTTTTATTATTTATATCATTTTATTTTTTGTTTTTCAATACAAACTACTTAAAATAATATCAAATTTTATATGTTTTAGTGATTTAATTTTCTTTACTTTTTATTTTAAAAGATATATAATTGTTCCCAAATAAGGAAAAATAATAATTTATTTTCTTTTTGGTTTCTAAAAGAAAGGGATTTTTTATATGAAACTATTAAATTTATTAAATAATGTAGATATTTTAAACACAAATGGAAATCTAGAAGTTGATATTACAAATATTCATTCAGATTCCAGAAAAATTAAAGAAGGAGGACTTTTTGTTGCAATAAATGGATTTTCTAAAAACGGAATAGAATTTATTCCAAGTGCTATAGAAAATGGTGCAATTGCAGTTATTGTTGAACCAGATGTTGATGTTAATTCTTTAAACTATAATATTCCTGTTATATCTGTAAAAGATACAAGAAAAGCACTAGCAATTTTAGCCTGCAATTTTTATGATAATCCTTCAAAGAAATTAAAATTAATTGGAGTAACTGGTACAAAAGGAAAAACAACTTCAACTTTTATGATTAAATCTATTTTAGAAAAACATGGATTAAATGTTGGTTTAATTGGCAGTATTGCCGTATATATAAATGATGAAAAAATTGAAGATACAGATAGAACAACTCCAGAAAGTATAGAAATTCAAAAATATTTGGCAATGATGGTAGAAAAAAATGTAGAAGTCGCTATTATAGAAGTTTCTTCTCAAGCCATGAAACTTAATAGAGTAACCGGTTGTGATTTTGATGTAGCATTATTTACAAATCTTTCAGAAGATCATATTAGTAAAAATGAACATCCAAATATGGAAGATTATTTTAATTGTAAACTTGCACTTTTAAAGCTAGCCAAAACTATTGTTATAAATAATGATGATGAAAAAGTAAAAACTATTTCTTCTTTACTTCCAGAAAAGAATATTATTACTTTTTCTATAGATAATGAATCAGACTTTAAAGCAAATCCAGATAAAATAAAAATAACAGATTCTTATATAGATTTTGAATTACCTATAAACGGTAAACCAGAACAAATAGAAGCATCAATTCCTGGTAGATTCAGTATTTATAACGCAATTGGCGCAATTGCTACAACATCTGTTTTTAATGTACCTGCTAATGAAATAAAAGATGCATTAAAAGATCTTAAAGTTCTTGGTAGAAGTGAATTAGTTCCTAATAAATTAGGATTAACTATAATGATAGACTATGCTCACACTCCATCTAGTTTAGAAAGCATTTTAACAGCTGTTAGATCTTATGCAAAAGGTAGAGTTATTTGTGCTTGGGGCGTTGGAGGCGATCGTGATAAAGCAAAAAGACCTATAATGGGAGAGATTTCTGGTAGACTTGCTGACTTTACTGTTTTAATGTCTGATCAAGTTAGAACAGAAGATCCTTTATCTATTCTAAAAGATATTGAAAAAGGTATTATTCCAACAGGAAAACCTTATAAAATTATTGTTGATAGAACAGAAGGAATTAAATATGCTATTGAAATAGCTCAAAAAGGTGATATAATTGTTATTCCTGGTTTAGGACATGACTTATATTTAGAAAGAAATGGTGTTAAATACCCTTATAATGAAAGAGTTGTTATTTCCCAAATAATTGATGAAATGATAAAAAATGGTGTAAAAAAATAATTATTTAAAGGCATGAATAAAAAATTTCATGCCTTTATTTATATTAACTTTTATTTTATAAATCTAGTATCTTTCCTTCATATACAAATTTCGCATCACCTATTAAATACATTTCATTATTAATTTCTTTTATTTCTACTTTTCCACCCTCTAAATCCACAATTACATCACTTTCTGTGAATTTATTTTTAATTGATGCTGTTGCAGAAGCAATTGCGCCTGTTCCACATCCTAATGTTCTTCCTACTCCTCTTTCCCATACTTTAACTACTATACTATTTTTATTTTTGATTTGAACAAATTCAACATTTGTTTTGCTTGGAAAATATTTATAATTCTCAATAAATTTTCCTACTTCTTCAAAATTAAAAGAATTAAAATCATTTACAAAACAAACACTATGTGGGTTTCCCACAGATACTAAATAAAGTTTAAATATTTCTTCTTTGTATTTTACTTCTACAAAATCACTATTTTCAAACCCTCGTGGCAAGTATGCAACTCTTGACTTTGCTCCAAAAAGAACTTCTCCCATATTTATTTCTATTTTTTCATTTTGAGTTTCAGATATGTAGATTTTTACTTTTTTTATACCTGCTAAAGTTTCTATACTAAATTCCTCTTTCTCAATATATTTGTGATTATATAATTTCTTTGCCAAACACCTTATTCCATTGCCACACATCTCTGCTTCTGTTCCATCACTATTAAAAATCCTCATTTTAAAATCTGCCACTCTACTATATTCAAAAAATATTACTCCATCTGCCCCAATTCCAATATGTCTATCACAAATAAATCTAGTTAATACTTTTAAATTATATATAGGTAATCCCTTAGTTGCATCTATAACTACAAAATCATTCCCTACAGCCTGCATCTTATCAAAAACAATCATATAAATACCTCTCTTTCTATTAGTAAATTATATGAATAATACATCTGTTATGGTTACACTGTTTAATATACATTTTATGACAAAATAGTCATTTACAAAATCAAAAAAAATTATATAATATATATGGGTGATGTTATGAAAATATTAAAAAATATATTATTTAAAATTATAGTTTTCATATTTATTTTGATAATTATATGTACCTCTATACTTTTATTTTTAGGATATAATTATTATTCTAATGCTTTAAAAGAAAATAGTTTATCAAGCAGAGTTAACACTATAAGAAATGATAATGATTTTGTCAATTTTGATGATTTAAATGAAGATTATATAAATGCAGTTATTGCAACAGAAGATCATAGATTTTATGAACATGGTGCAATTGATCCTATTGCAATTGCTAGAGCCATTTATATAAATATTAAACATATGGAATTACAAGAAGGTGGAAGCACTATAACTCAACAAGTTGCTAAAAATGTATGTTTTGATCAGAGTAAAAATGCCATAAGAAAAATAGCGGAATTTTTTGCTGCATATGATTTGGAAAAAAATTATAATAAAAAAGAAATTTTTGAATTATATGTTAATACAGCTTATTTTGGTAATGGTTATTATGGAATAAAACAAGCAAGTGAAGGATATTATAATAAAGAACCTAAAGAGTTAAATCTTTCTGAAGCTTCTATGTTGGCTGGTGTACCTAATGCTCCTTCTGTGTATGCTCCTACTAAAAATCCAGACTTAGCTGAACAAAGACAAGCACAAGTTCTTAAAAGAATGTTGGAATATGGGTATATTTCTCAAGAAGATTTTGATTCTGTTATAAATAATTAAAATTATGTAAAACTCTCTATATATTTTTTTGCAATACCGCGTAGCGATCAACCGGAGCGTAGCGAAGGGCGAATGAAGCATCCTTCCTTGAAAAGGAATCCGAAGGATGCGACAACAAGGTATAAAAAACAATATATAGAGAGTTAAATCAGATATTAAATATTAAAACAAAAAATAGAGTTTACTAAAGCAAACTCTATTTTCTTATTTTATTACACATTTTCTTTTATGTAGTCTACTACGTCTCCTACAGTAACTACTTTTTCTGCATCGCTATCAGGAATTTCTATATCAAATTCTTCCTCTAAAGCCATTATTAATTCAACTATATCTAAAGAATCAGCTCCTAAATCATCTATAAATGATGCTTCTAATGTAACAGATGTTTCTGCTACTCCTAATTGTTCTACAATTATCTCTTTTACTTTTTCAAAAACTTCTTCTGAACTCATTATTATAAGTTCACCTCCTCTCAAGTATCTCTAGTATATTTCTTTTTATTTTGTTTATTATATGTAACATTTATATTATATGTTTGCATATTTGTCAAGTAATGTTTATAATTATTTTATTTTTATACCAACTATTCAGTTTTATTTTCATTTTGAAATTTTTCTATCATTTTATCTACTGCTTTGTTTTCAACAAATTGCTCTGCTTGTTTTATTGTAAATTCAAATAATTTTTCATCACTGCTTCCATGTGCTTTTACAACTGGCTTTTTTACCCCTAAAAATAATGCTCCACCATATTCTTTATAATCCATTGCTTTTGAAAGTGCATTTATTGATGGCATTGCAGGAAGTGCTCCAAGCATTGTAAACACATTTTTTTTAATACTTTCTGATAATGTTCTTTTTACTAATTTTCCAACACCTTCAACAGTTTTTAAAAATACATTTCCTGTAAATCCATCTGCAACTAAAATATCTATTTTTCCAGAAAAGGCATCTCTTCCTTCTACATTTCCCACAAATTCAATATCTAATTCATCTGCTTTTTCTTTTATTAATTTATATGATTCTTTTATTAACTCATTTCCTTTTGTTTCTTCTGTTCCTATATTTAATAATCCTACTTTTGGTTTTTCATTTCCAAATGTATTTCTTAAATATATACTAGACATTTGTGCAAACTGCAATAAGTTAATTGGCTTACAATTTGTATTAGAGCCACAATCTATTAATAATAACCTACTTTTATAAGCTGGTAAAATTCCTGCTAATGCTGGTCTATCTATTCCTTTTATTCTTCCAACTAATAATGTTGCTCCTGTTAACAATGCACCTGAATTTCCAGCAGAAATAAATACATCTCCTTCTCCTTGTTTTAACATACTAAATCCAACAACCATTGATGAGTCTTTTTTATGTTTTATTGCAAGTGTTGGTGTGTCTTCCATTTCTATTGTTTCTGTTGCATTTTTTATTTTTAGTCTATCCGAAATTTCTTCTATTTCTTTTCCATAAAATTCTTTTATTTTACTTCTTATTACTTCTTCTTTACCTATTAATATTACTTCTGCCTTTATTTGATTAATGGCTTTAACTGCACCCTTTATATTAGCATCTGGTGCTTTATCTCCACCCATAGCATCTAAAAGTATCTTCACTTTAAGTCCTCCTAATTGTTTATTATTTATATAGTATTTATAATATATCCATTTTATTATTCTTTTTATAAAAAAGCAAGTATTTAATACTGATTTGACAAAAAAAATAGAGCCCTAAAGCTCTATTTTTTTTATATTATTCGATTATGTCAGCAACAACACCTGAACCAACTGTTCTACCACCTTCACGAATAGCGAATCTTAATCCTTTTTCGATAGCAATAGGAGTGATTAATTCGATTGTCATTGAAACGTTATCTCCTGGCATTACCATTTCTGTTCCTTCTGGTAATTCAATAACACCTGTAACGTCTGTTGTTCTAAAATAGAATTGTGGTCTATATCCGTTGAAGAATGGAGTATGTCTTCCACCTTCATCTTTAGTTAATACATAAACTTCTGATGTGAATTTTGTATGTGGATGTATTGTTCCTGGTTTACAAAGAACTTGACCTCTTTCGATGTCTTTTCTATCTATACCTCTTAATAATACACCAATGTTATCTCCAGCTTCTGCTTGATCTAATAATTTTCTGAACATTTCTACACCAGTAACAACTGTTTTTCTTCTTTCTGTAGAAAGACCGATAATTTCAACTTCGTCAGAAAGTTTAACTATTCCTCTTTCTACTCTACCTGTAGCAACTGTTCCTCTACCTGTAATTGTGAATACGTCTTCAACAGGCATTAGGAATGGTTGATCGATTGGTCTTTCGGGTGTTGGGATGTAGCTATCAACTGCATCCATTAATTCTTTCATAGGTGCATATACAGGATCGTTAGGATCTGTAGATGTACTTTCTAATACTTTTAGAGATGATCCTTTTATAACTGGGATTTCGTCTCCTGGGAAATCATAGCTTGATAATAAGTCTCTAACTTCCATTTCAACTAATTCTAATAATTCTGGATCATCAACCATATCA
>ERZ827168.876-NODE-876-length-45458-cov-7.829350_pt1 | contig 45458 bp, 45 predicted proteins | sample MGYA00519868_ERZ827168 | MGnify/ENA primary metagenome ERZ827168 (study PRJEB31778, sample SAMEA3449271) | human gut metagenome | biome: human gut; feature: human-associated habitat; material: faeces | place: United Kingdom | collected 2010/2012 ...
AAATCGCCGCCGCAATCTACGAATACCAAGCAGACTGCGACGGCGAATGGGGCGAGATTTCATTTGATTTTGAGAACGGCACAGCGGAAATCATCCGTCTTGCCGATTGGGATACGATGAAAACAAATCGCTATGCAAACCGGGCAATAGCGTATCTTTTGAACTGTGAGAACGAAAAGCTGCCCAAGGAAATAATGGTTGCATTCGAGTTGTGAAGTTCAATAATAAACCGATGAGACATCAAAATCGACCGAACAGACAGAAATCAACATTTCTCCATTTTGATTTGCTATGATAGTACTGGCAAATAAAATCAAAATGGAGGATATCACAAATGCAAGCAATTAAAACCATGGAACTTGTCAAGCAGTATAAAACCCTGACTGCCGTGGACAGGCTCTATTTAGATATTCAGCAGGGAGAATTGTTTTCTCTACTGGGTGTAAACGGCGCAGGAAAGACCACAACTATTAAAATGCTCTCCTGTCTGACAAAACCCACAAGCGGAGACATCCTCGTAGGTGGCTATAGTACTACAAAGGAGCCGGAACAGGTAAAGCGGCTGATTGGCGTATCTCCGCAGGAAACGGCTGTTGCTCCAAACCTCTCCGTGAAAGAAAATCTGGAACTGATCTGCGGCATCCACAGTTTTTCAAAAGGTAAAACGGAAGAAAAGATTCGAGAACTTTCCGGGCAATTCGCTTTGGATACCGTTTTGAAAAGAAAAGCTGGTAAGTTATCCGGCGGTTGGCAACGCAGAGTCAGCATTGCCATGGCTCTGATCAGCGAACCGCAAATCCTGTTTCTGGACGAACCTACCCTTGGTTTGGATGTCATTGCAAGGCACGAGCTTTGGGAAACAATTCGTTCACTTAAAGGCAAGATAACCATCATTCTGACAACGCATTACATGGAAGAAGCAGAGGCTCTTTCTGACCGCATCGGCATTATGAAAAGCGGAAAACTTCTTGCGGTAGGAACAGTAGAAGAACTGAACGCATTAGCAGGAACAAATGATTTTGAAACAGCGTTCGTTTCTATTGTGAAGGAGGATACTGTGGTATGAGAATGATGACATTTGCCAAAAGATGTTCAAAAGAGATTTTGCGTGATCCGATCAACCTTGGTTTCGGTCTGGGATTCCCTTTGGTTTTGCTGGTTCTGCTTAGTGCGATACAGGCTAATATCCCGGTAAGCCTGTTTGAAATCGACACACTGACTCCGGGCATTACCGTATTCGGGCTGTCGTTTATGACTCTGTTTTCCGCAACACTAATCGCAAAAGACCGGGAAAGCGCCCTCTTGCAGAGGTTGTATACTACTCCGCTTACGGGATTTGACTTTATCATGGGATATATGCTCCCGCTATTACCTATTGCTATCGGACAGGTTCTGATCTGCTATCTGTTTGCGATTCCGTTGGGGCTGACTGTCAGCGTAAATATCGTGTACGCTGTCATTGGCATCATCCCTATGGCTGTTTTCAATATTTCTTTGGGACTTTTTTGCGGCAGCGTTTTTGGAGTGAAACAGGTTGGCGGTATCTGTGGGGCATTGCTGACCAATCTCTCTGCATGGCTTTCCGGTGTGTGGTTTGATCTGGAGCTTGTGGGAGGGGCATTTGAGAAAATTGCCAATGCGCTGCCCTTTATGCACGCAGCCGAATTGGAAAAAGCACTATTCAGCGGTAATTTTGAACTTGCAGCAACGCACATTCTACCCGTTTTGCTGTATGGTGTATTGATAACAGTTATTGCCGTATTCTGCTTTCTTAGGCAAATGAAAAAACAGTAAGGATTGAGGAGATGAAATATAAGCTCATTATCGATAAAAACGCAGAAGAAGAAATTATAGCAGTCGTTCATGCACCTTCTTCTCTGACACAGCAAATCGAGAATCTTGTTTGTAGCTATTCCGGTGAGGACTACATTATGGGATACAGGGATGACGAGATGCGGAAACTGGCATTTTCAGAAATCGAATGTATTACCATTCTGAACAGAAAAGTAATTGCCATTGATATAGGTGGTAACCACTTTTCACTCAAGGACAGGCTTCGTGACTTGGAAGGTATCCTACCCTCTTACTTTATCCGCATTAACAAATCTACCCTTGCCAATGAACACCGTATTCTGCGATTTGATGCGGTGTTCAGCGGCGGTGTGGATGCCGTATTTCAATGTGGCTATAGGGAATATGTTTCCAGACGCTGCTTTGCGGAAATCAGAAGGAGGTATGAAGGAATATGAAAAAGTTTGTTTTGGAGTTTTTGCGCCGAGGGTTTGCAGCTTGCGGCATGGGTCCCATCATTTTAGCGATACTCTATCTGATTTTGCAACAGACCGCTGCCGTAGAGACTCTAACCGTAAATCAGGTCTGCATTGGAATCTTTTCAATAACCGCACTTGCTTTTATTGCAGGAGGTATGAACGCCATTTATCAAATTGAACGGTTGCCCTTGATGGTGGCAATTTTGATTCACGGCAGCGTTTTATATATCAGCTATCTCGTCACTTATTTGCTTAACGATTGGCTGGATTGGGGTGTAATGCCCATCGTAGTTTTCTCGGCTATTTTTCTTGTGGGCTATATCGTGATATGGGCGCTCATTTATTCAATAACCAAAAACAGAACAGAAAGGCTCAATGAAGCGCTAAAGCAGAAACAACAGAATCCATAAATCAGAAAAACCGCTGCAACTTCCATCCGACAAGGGATGAAAATTGCAGCGGTTTCTTTATGCGGAATGAATATCTTTTCGGGTGTATTTCCAATAGGCAGCAACAATTCCCACCGTCCCGAATATAAGACCAATTGCAATTAAAGTACCATCTAAATACCCGTTGCTCACAATGTCAGCGCCCTCACAATATCCGAAAGGTGTTATGTATTTCAAGAACTCCGCAACTTCGGCGATGTTGGCGACCAGGTTCATAAAATACATCATCACCGCAATGCCAAGTCCCACGCCAGTGCTTCCTTTGCGTAGAAATGCAGAGATACCAAAGCAAATGCCCGCCAATTCAATTTGAAGCAGATAGTAAGCAAGATGCAACAGATTTATTTCTTCCCAGGGAATCTCCTCCCCGATTATAACCATGGAGCCGACGGAAATGGCATAAATAATTAGATTCAACGCTGTTATTTGAATCAGAACAGCAATCAGTTTTTCCGTAATGATTTTGACACGGCTGACAGGATGGGTCAGAAGAAATTCGGCAGTCCGCTCCTTCTCCTCTTTACTGAGAATGCCTACGGCACAAAGCGCAGCATAAAATGCACCGCCAAGTCCCAGCACATTTCCGCACTCAATGGCATAGAAGCCGACCAGTGTGCCGAAATTCAGGCGATCCATACCAAAGGCCGCAGTAAAAGAACCCATAGAGACAAATACATCACTGATGCCATCCATTTCCCCTTTCATTTCCGGGAACAAAAACACGCAAACTGCAAGCAGCATGGCGATTGCCGCCGTCCATATCAAAAAGGAATTTTTTCCTTGCTTTAATTCGTGCTTTACAATCGTCATACTCTATCACCGTCCTTTTCATAATAATGCAGGAAGATTTCCTCCAGATCAGGCTCCGAAATATGGATGTCCAAGATGTTTCCGTCCGAAAGCTGCCGAAGCAATTGGTTTATATCGCCGCCGAATAGGAAGCTGGTGATTCCGTCTACCGTAACCTGATCCCGAATCCCGGTCAAATCCGTCAGGTCAACAGTTCCCCGCAGAGACACTCGCTTGGCATTTGTTTTTGCCAAAGTATCCACACTGTCGCAAGCAATTATTCTGCCTTCCCGAATAATGGCGGCACGGGAGCAATTATGCTGTACTTCGGATAGAATATGGCTGGAAAGAAATACGGTTGTTCCCTGACTGCTGCGCTCCCGGATGATTTCAAAAAATTCACGCTGCATAAGCGGATCAAGACCACCGGTGGGTTCATCCAAAATCAAAAGTTCCGGACGATGCTGCAAAGCACAGATGATGGCGACTTTCTTTCGATTGCCAAAGGATAATTCGTCCACCTTTCGGTTTCTATCCAACTGCAAACGCTCACAGAGGGATTTGCTTTCGGCTGCACAATTCTTTTTGCGCAGGTCGGCAGATAATTTCAAGATGTCCTTTACCTTCATGCCGGGATAAAAAATCGCTTCTGACGGAAGATACCCAACCTTCTGCAAAACAGCTTCTTTATTCTTTACCGTGTCCATACCGAAAATCTGAGCACTGCCTTTTGTGGGGGATACCAGTCCCAGCAGGGTACGAATGGTGGTAGATTTTCCCGCACCATTTGGCCCGATAAAACCGAACACTTCGCCCTGCTCCACAGACAGATTCAGTTCCAAAACACCTCTGGATTTCCCGTAATATTTGGTTAAATTCTCCGTTTTAATTGCTTCCATGATTTTTACTCCTTACGCAGATAGATGCTTTTCCAAAAGGCCAACAGTTTTGTGAAATCCTTTTCCATTTTCTCTATATCCACATTGCCTTGCTGCACCATTTCCCAAAGATAACCCTCCGAAGCCCAATACATTTCCCGATACATCATAGGAATATCCAGTCCTGGTATAAATTGAGAGGGATCGAGGTTCAGGCGTGTTTTATCCGCTTTCAGATTGAAATACCTGTGATAGCTCTCCTGAATAGCTGCACTGATTCCTGCATCCTTTTCGTAAAATGCCTTGATTGTGAAGTTGCCCATATCCGGGTACAAGCGGATGATTTCCATTTTTGCCCGCATACCTCGTTCCATGCTTTCAAACAGCTCCGTCTGTCCGTAGCATCCATATCTGGTCAGAAATTCAATTGTCGTTTCGGCGCATTTGTCCCACAGGAACAAGTACAACTCCTTCTTGTTGTGAAAATAATGGAACAGCAGAGATTTGCTGATTCCCGCCTCGGCAGCAATCTCACTCATAGGACTGTTTTTGTACGAATTTTGTGAAAATACCCGGTAGCCCGCATTGATGATAGCTTGCTGCTTCTCTGGCGGCAGGGTATAAAAGCGTTCATTCATCGTGTCACCTCCATAAACCGTTTCGGTCAAGCATATTCTAAATCCGTTGACCGATTTTGAGAAGACTGCTTGTAGAAATTTCGAAAATTTCCAAAATCCCAGCAAAGGAATAAAGGCACCGCCGAAGCGATGCCTTTAGCTCATAAATACTTCTTATTAAAGACAGGAAAGCTGATTGCCAAACAGACCACACTCAAAAGAACGGTGATGTAAATTGCCGTAACATATGACCGTGCCTCCACCGTTCCGTAAATGAGGGAATTTCCGTCCATCAACAGAGTAGGAAGATATTCCTTTGCTTTCGGGATTAGGCCAATCAAATACGATACCAGAACTGTACAGCCTGTTCCGGCAAGCACACCCGTGTTTGAGTTGGACAACGTGGAAAACAGCACGGTCAAAGCTACCACCAATGATCCGAACAGCCACCAGCAAATGACAGAAAAAAATAAATTCTGCGCTATGGAATTATCCCAGAAATAAGTGTTGTAGCCAAAGGTGATAGTGAAGCAGAACCAATAACAAACTGTCCAGAACAGAGTCAAAATGATTGCTTTGGAAATCACTACCTTATGCCGGTCGAGTCCTTTTGTCAGAGCAAGCACCAAAGTGCCTGACTGATATTCTTTCGTAAAGATGCTGCTTTCAAGCAATATAAATGCAATCAGTCCCATCGGAGCATTTTTGAAGAACTGCACCCATGAATCCATTGCGCTTACCGTAACAGCCGTAACCGTCATACCGCTTGCTTCAAGAGAATCCGCCATCATTTCAAGCAGCCAAGGCGTCAGTTTTGCAACAGCAGGATTCATGATACCAAGCAAAATGAAGATTATGACAAGAATCAACAGTCGCCCTGATCGCACCTGTTCCATCCATTCTTTTTTCATAAAGGCAAGTAAAGATTTCATTTCTCCACCACCTCCATAAACAAAGTTTCAAGTGTAGGTTCAACCCGTTCTATTTTCAGCAGACGGATACGATTATCCGTAACAAAGCGCAGTATGTCAAACAGGGTGTGATCGTTCTCACGGAAAGAGGCTGTATTCATGCCGGATTTTTTCAGTCCCGCAAATACGTTCATAAGCAGTTTCAGTTCTTCCTCGTTTCCTGTTTCAAGAACATACTCCTCTGTACGGTATTGGGATTTTATATCTGACAGTTTCCCCTGGATGTTCACTACACCGTCATTTAAAAATGCCACATCGGTGCAGATGCGCTCCACATCAGACAGAATGTGTGTGGAGAATAAGACGGTCGTCTGTTCTCTAACTGCCATCAGAATATCCAGTATTTCTTTTCGTCCCACAGGATCAAGGGCAGAGGTGGGTTCATCGCAGATGAGCAGCTTCGGACGGTTTAAGAGTGCCTGGGCAATTCCGAGCCGTTGTTTCATACCTCTGGAAAAACCTTTGATTCGATGTTTTTCATTGCCAAGCCCAACAAGTTTCAGAAGCTCATTGCTTCTGCTTTTGATTTCAATTCTGCTCATTCCGGTGATCTCACCGCAAAAAGAGAGATATTCCGGTGCTGTCATAAATGGATAGAATTCCGGTACATCGGGTAGATAACCAATGTGTCTGTTTGTTGCCGTCTGTCCATAAACAACCTTTTCTCCTGATACCAATATCTCGCCGCCATCTGCTTTGAGAAGTCCAAGTATCGTTTTCATGGTGGTTGTCTTACCAGCTCCGTTTTTACCAATAAACCCGAAAACGCTGTGTTCGGGAACAGACAGATCGAGCCCCTTCAGAACCGATTTGTCCCCGAAGCGTTTCTGAAGATTTGTTATTGCCAGCATGTCCATTACGCATCCTCCTTGCCGAGCAGGAAGTACATGATAGGCCCGACAAAGTTCATCAACACGATGGTAATGATGAGCCACAGCGTGCGATTGCCTCGTTTATAATTCTTGTGGGTCAAGATGTGATGCAGAGTATAGCCGAGCAATGCAAATTCTGCAATGACCAACGGGATCAAAAATGGGAGAAATTCCATAATCTTATCCATTCTCTTTCTCCTCCTTTCCGTAGGTTTCCACACAGAAGCCGTGATAACCGCAACAGGTACAGGTCAGTTTACGGAGTGTCGGCGTGTGTCTTGCCCAAAACGCTTCCTTGAAGTTTGGCTTAAATACCTCGTGGCACTGCGGACAGATATATACTACCCGTTTGAAATAGAAGTTTGATACCCATACGGCATAGGGAATTGCCACAAACCAGTACGCAGCAAACGGCCACCAAATTCCCATAGTGATCCACAGAACAATCGATGTCCACTGGATAATGCCAAGCGGAATTCCGGTTATGAGCAGAATGGCATGGAGCTTTTGCATATTCTTTTTGTTTTCCATCGCATAAGCTATATCACCGATAGATTCAACAGAGAAATTATCAATGCCTCTTAGCTCTTTTTTGATGCCATCAAGTATAGCAAGTTTTTCTTGCCGTTCGCTTACTTCCTCACGAAGCGCCTGTTCCTGCTGTTCCAGCAAAACAGATATGACACTGCCTGGATCATCTTCGGACAGCAACTCGCCAATGCTGTTAATAGATATTCCGGCATCTCGTAAAAAACAAATGATCTTCATTCGCTTCAGATCCTGTTCGGAATAAAGCCGCCTACCACCCTCCGACAGCTCGCTGGGAACGAGAATGTTCCTCGAATCGTAATACTGCACTGTCCGAACAGATACGCCACAAAGCTTTGCAATTTCTCCTGTTGTGTACTTTGACATAGCTTTCACCTCCTTACGCCGCTTATTTTACAACATTACGCAGCGTCACAAGCAAGACCTTACGCAGGGGGATTTTTCTGAATATTAACTTTTTGTTCATATTCGGGTCTATCACAGATTTTAAGCCGCCCATAGTCCGAACTATGGACGGCTCAAAAATCAATTATCCAATCCCTTGTATTCCGTTACAGTTTTCAAATATACTTCAGGATCGCCGTTCAGTATCAAGTCAGCATATCCAATCGGGTCATTGTAGATTAGATAGTCCAGTTCTGACCGCTGATACATGTTGTCAGCAATCTCGTTCTCCACAGCGATAGTGTCAATCGCTATCATACTTCCATCAGCAAATTTCAGTTCCACACAGGCAGTATCCATGTTAAACTCACAAGAAATCAATCTATCCATAAGAAACCTCCATTCTGCGGGATGTTAGATCATCCCAAAATATTTGAACGCTTCTCGGATTGCTTTCTCTTTTTCCGGCGGACACTGTGGCTGTCTGGAATCCTCGGATTTCGGCAGATTGTAATTCTTGCCAACTTCAATCCCACATTTCCGCTTAATCTGTGAGATATAGAGGTTGGACACCTTTAACCCGGAATGCTCCAAAACATACGCCTTAATCTGCGGATAGGTTGCTCCATCTTGGAACTCCGACATATCCATATCTTCCAAAGAGAACTCAACCCGAATCTTTTTCGAGTCGACCTCACCCTTGGAAAGCAAGACAACCGTCTCAACATGCGCAGTCTGCGGGAACATATCCACGGGCTGGGCGGACTGGAGGGAATAGCCGGACTGGGTAAGTATGCTTACGTCGCGCGCGAGGGTGGCTGGGTCGCAGGAAACGTAGACTATGCGCTCAGCCCCGCTTGCCGTCACCGCATCGAGCACCGCTTTATCGCAGCCCTTTCGCGGCGGATCGAGCACTATCACGCCCGGCCTTGCGCCCTTTGCTATCAGCTCCGGCAGCGCGGCAGCCGCATCGGCGCATATAAAGTCCGCGTTTGTAACGCCGTTCATGGCTGCATTGCGCCGTGCATCCTCCACCGCGCTCGGCACGTTCTCTATGCCCGTTACGTGGGACGCGTGTTTGGATATGACCATCGATATTGTGCCTGCGCCGCAGTATACGTCCATCGCCTCAAAGCCGTCCCGCTCGGGAAAAAACGCTTCCACCTGAGCATAAAGTTTCTCCGTCTGTATAGGATTCACCTGAAGGAAAGACGCCGCGCTTATCTCAAACTTGAAGCCGCAAAGCTCCTCCGTAAGCGTATCGTCCCCCCAAAGCGTTTCGTACTTATCGCCAAGGATAACGTTTGTGGCTTCGTCGTTGCGGTTGAGTATTATTGACTTCAGCCCTTCGCAGCGCTCCGTCAGCATATTCACAAGCGCGTTCAGCTTCTTCGGCTGCCCCTTGGTCACTATAACGGCCATAATGTCGCCCGTGGTGGTTATTCTGCCCACAACGTGGCGCAGCGTGCCGCCGCCGGTTTGCTCGTCATATGGGGCAATGTCGTTTTCCTCCGCCCAACAATGCACGGCCTGCGCAACGTTATACAGCGCCCTGTTTTCAATAAGGCAGCCGTCTATCGGAACGAGCCTATGGCTGCGCGGGGCAAAAAAGCCGAAGCACATACGCCCATCAACCATCGCGAACGGGAACGCAGCCTTATTGCGGTAATGATAAGGATGCTCCATGCCGATGGTACGCTTAACATGCGGTGAGGCTACCTTGCCTATGCGCATAAGCGCGTTCGCCACAACATTGCGCTTGTATTCAAGCTGCGCCGCGTAATCCATGTGCAGCAGATTGCATCCGCCGCAGCGTGTGAAGGAGGAGCAGCGCGGCTCCCGCCTGTCCTTGCTTGGAACCTCCACGGCTGTAAGCTTGCCTACGGCATAATTTGACGCCGCCTTTATTATATGTGCCTTAACATGCTCATTCGGCAGCGCAAACGGCACAAAAACCGCCAGGCCTTCATACCGGCCAACGCCCTGCCCTTCGGAACCGAGGGAATCTATATTCAATGCAATATCATCGTTCCGGTTCACAGGCCCGGCTGTTTTCATCCGTTTAGTCATTGCGCGTATCCTTTACATATTAAAATCTTGCAAGCACGGTGTTAAAGTGAAATAGCTTTTCGTCAAAGTGATCCGGCATTTCAACCGCTTCTGCTATGCTCACGTCAATTATCTTGTTGTCCTTTATGCCAACGGCGCGACCGCCTATGTCGTCTGCAAGCAGCTCCACCGCGCGCTGGCCAAGCCTTGCCGCAAGCACCCTGTCAAATGCGGTGGGGTTGCCGCCGCGCTGTATGTATCCGGGAACTATGGCCTTGGCCTCAACGTCCGTATGCTCGTTCACAAAGCGGGCAAAATCCTCCGCCCTGCCTGCGCCTTCGGCTATTATAACAATGCTTGTAAGCTGGCCGCGCAGCTTATTCTTTACAAGCTGCTTTGCGCAGTCCTCCCAGTCCACGGGAACTTCGGGCACAATTATCATGTCCGCGCCGCCGGCTACGCCGGACCACAGCGCGATATCGCCGCAGTTGCGGCCCATGACTTCAACAACGCCCACGCGGTCATGCGCGCGCATGGTATCGCGTATCTTGTATATTTCATCGGTTATAGTGTTAACGGCCGTGGTAAAGCCGATAGTAAAATCGGTATAGCCCATGTCGTTATCTATGGTGCCGGGCAGGCCGATTGTCATTATGCCGTTTTCATAAAGCTTTTTTGCGCCGCGGTAGCTGCCGTCTCCGCCGATTATTATAAGGCCATCTATATCGTACGCATGCAGCATATTCAGCGCCTTTTCAAAGCCGCCGTCCTGCATAAATTCGCTGCTGCGCGCGGTCCTTAGTACCGTGCCGCCCTTATGCATAACGTTTGCCACGTCCTCATGGGTAAGCTGGCGTATGCGGCCCTCTATCAGGCCCTTGTAGCCGTGGAATATGCCCATAACGTCCATTCCGCGTGCATCCGCTTCCTTAAACACGGCACGAATTGCCGAGTTCATGCCCGGCGTGTCTCCTCCGCTTGTAAGTACTCCGATCTTTTTCATAAAAACTATTCTCCCTTTTTGATTTTCACATTATCTTGTCCCAGAAGTTCGCAAAGGACATCCTTTACGGCTCCGGAGGGATTAACAAACAATTCCTTAGGCGCAAGCTGCGTGCGCTTTGTGTTCGGGTCGTGCAGTATTACGGGCACATTGCCGGGGAAGCGGCGCAGCACGCTCATAAGCCTGTCCATAAGCGGCTTGTCCTGCGTATCCAGCCTAAGGTAAATCTTTTCCGATGCGCTGCGCTTCATAAGCGGCTGCACATCGTCTATCAAAATCATGTTCTCCTGCTCATCGCGCACGTTCAGCTTGCCGGAAATTATCACCTTTGAATCGCTGTTCAAAAGGCTTGAATACTTTGTGAACACCGACGGGAACGCCATGCATTCTATTGAACCCGTGGTGTCCTCCAGCGTGCAATACGCCATCATTCCGCTGCCGGAGCGCGTAAGTTTTCTTTGAACGTGTGTTATTATACCACCAATTTTTACTTTGTCACCCTCTTGCGGCCCTATTTCAACATTTTCTTCGCCGCTTTTACCGCTGAGCTTAGCGGCCGTGTCCGGAAGGGAGGCAAGTATATCCGCATAGTCATTGAGCGGATGCCCGCTAAGATATATACCGAGCGTTTCGTGCTCCATATCAAGCTTTTCCGCTTCCGCAAATTCCGCAATGTCAGGCAGCTCAACAAAGCTTCTTCTTATGCTTTCCCCGCCACCAAGGTCAAAAAGGCTCATCTGCCCCGCCGCGGCCTGTTTCCTGTCCCCCGCGGCAAGCGAAAGCGCTTTCTCGTACACCGCCATCAGCTGGGAGCGTTTGGCGCCTGTGCTGTCGAAACAGCCGACCTTTATCATGGCCTCCACCATGCGCTTGTTTATATCCCCCGCACGGTTTGCAAAGTCCATGAAATCCTTGAAGCTTCCGCCGCAATCGCGCTCTTTTATAATATCCTTCATCGCCCCTTCGCCCACGTTGCGTATACCCGCAAGGCCGAAGCGAATCTTGCCATCCTCCACGCTGAATTTTTCGCGGCTTTTATTTATGTCCGGCGGCAGCACGGTTATGCCCATGCGGCGCGCGGTGCTTATGTAGCCCGCAAGCTGGTCGACATTGCTGATAAAGCTATTCAGCATTGCCGTCATGAATTCAACCGGGTAATATACTTTAAGATAAGCCGTTCTGTACGCAAGCACGGCGTAGCATGCCGCGTGTGGCTTATTGAACGCATAGGAGGCAAAGTCCGCCATAGCGTCGAATATCTTATTCGCCGTGTCCGCATCAACGCCGTTCCGCACGGCTCCCGGCACGCTTACAACGCCGTTTTCCTCTATGCCGTACACAAAGTTATGCCTTTCCTTCTGCATAACGTCGTGCTTCTTTTTCGCCATTGCGCGGCGCACAAGGTCGCTGCGGCCCATTGAATAGCCCGCCACGTCGCGCACAATGCGCATGACCTGCTCCTGATATACCATGCAGCCATATGTGGCCTTGAGCGCGGGGCGAAGCTTTTCGCTAAGATACGTTACCTGATCCGGATGGTTCTTGCCGGAAAGATACTTGGGTATCTGGTCCATTGGGCCGGGCCTGAAAAGCGAAATTCCCGCGATAAGGTCTTCAAGGCAGCCTGGCCTAAGCTGCAGCATGAACTGCTTCATGCCCGCGGATTCAAGCTGGAACACGCCGTCCGTATCGGCCCCGGATATCATTTCATATACGCGCCTGTCCGTATAGTCCTTAAGCTCCTTATCAGGCACCTTTTTGCCCTGCTCCCGTATAAAATCAAGCGTATCGCGTATTACGGTAAGCGTTCTTAGCCCAAGGAAGTCCATCTTCAATAGGCCCAGTTCTTCTATAATTTCTTTATAAAACTGAGTTGTAATAATGTCCCCGTTGCGCTGAAGCGGCACAAATTCGCTTATAGGCTCCGCGCTTATAACAACGCCCGCCGCATGAGTGCCGGGATTCCTTGGCAGGCCCTCGAGCTTTAAGGAGAGGTCTATAAGCTTTGTCACCATCGGATCGTTATCGTAAAGCTCCTTCAGCTCCGCCGATACTTCAAGCGCCTTGCTCAGCGTCATATCGACTGTCCTTGGGATAAGCTTGGTTATTCTGTTTACGTCCTGCAGCGGCACCCTCAGCGCGCGGCCAACGTCCTTCACAACCGCCCTTGCCGCAAGGGTTGAAAACGTGATTATCTGTGACACGTTATCCTTGCCGTATTTCTCAACAACATAGTCTATTACCTCCTGCCGCCTTTCAACGCAGAAGTCTATATCAAAGTCCGGCATGGATACGCGCTCCGGATTAAGGAAACGTTCAAACGGAAGGTCGTACAAAAGCGGGTCAACGTCCGTAATGTCCAACGAATATGCAACAAGACTCGCCGCGCCGCTTCCTCTGCCGGGGCCCACCGATATGCCCTTGCTGTGCGCAAATGCCACAAAGTCCCGCACTATAAGGAAATAGTCCACAAAGTCCATTTTGTGGATTATTTCAAGCTCCGTATTCAGCCGCTCACGCGCGGCATCATCGGCATCGGGCATTTTCTGCACAAGCCCTTCTTCGGAAAGCTTTTTAAGATATTCAAAATTATCCATGCCGTCCGGCGCCGTAAAGCCGGGCAGATGCCTTTCGCCGAAGGCAATGGTCACGTTGCACTTATCCGCAACCTCGCGCGTATTTTCAACGGCATATTCATATCCTTTCAGCGCGGCGCGCATCTCTTCTTCGCTTTTAAGATAGAACTCATCCGCGCTCATACGCATGCGGTTTTCATCGTCCACATATTTAGCCGTTTGTATGCAAAGCAGAAGGTCCTGCGCCTCGGCATCGGCCTTGTCCACATAATGGATATCGTTCGTGGCAACGGCCTTTATGTTCAGCTCCCGCGCCAAATTTGCAAGCTTTGGCAGCACCTCCAGCTGTTCCGGCAGGCCGTGGTTTTGCAGTTCAATATAAAAATCATCGCCAAATACGCGTTTGAGCCTGAGCGCAAGCGCATGCGCATCATCGTAGCGGCCGTTCAGCAGCGCCTGCGGTATGCTGCCCGCAAGGCACGCGGAAAGGCAGATAATCCCTTCGTGATACTTTTCAAGTATATCGTAATCAATCCTCGGCTTATAATAAAACCCGTCCACAAAAGCTATGGAGCTCAGTTTCATAAGGTTTTTATAGCCGATTTGGTTCTTTGCAAGCAAAATAAGGTGGTTGTATTCCCTTGCGCCCTCCCTATCGTAAAGCGAGGACGGAGCAACATAGGCCTCCATGCCGAGTATTGGTTTTATGCCCTGCTTTGTGCATTCCTTATAGAAATCTATCACGCCGTACATCACGCCGTGATCTGTTATGGCAATGGAATCCATGCCCAGTTCCTTCGCGCGCGAAACAAGCGCCGGTATTTTGGACGCCCCGTCAAGCAGGCTGTATACCGTATGCACATGCAGATGCGTAAAACCGCTCATATATTCTCCTCTCCCGTTCCTTCCATTGCCCCGCTGCCGTGAAGGCGTATATCTTCCGCCATTTGGGACAGCTTTTTAAGCCTGTGCGTAAGGCAGGATTTTGTTATGTCCAGCTCCTTCGCAAGCTCTGTCAGCGTAGCTTCGGGGTTATTTATCCTTGCTTCCGCCGTTTGCCTAAGCTTATCGCCAAGGCTTTCTATGCCCTGTTCTTTTATTATAAGCTGTATATCCATCCTTTGCTGGGCGGACGCCATAGCCGCCTTCTGCATATTCGCATCCTCAAAATTGGTGCGGCGGTTTATGTCGTTCGCCATGAAGCGCAGCACGCGTATCTGTTCAAATTCCATTGTGCCGTTCATTGCGCCGACAAGGCTGAGAAAATCGGATACGCTTTCGCCTTCCTTAAGATAAAAAATATAGTTCGCCTTCCTTGCCGTCACCTTGGCGCGGATGCCGTAGCCTTCCGCCGCGGCGCGCAAAGTGTCCGCAAAGTTCTCCTGCCGCGTGACTATTTCAAGATGATAGCCCTTCTTGGGATCGCTCACGGAGCCGCCGCCAAGGAATGCGCCGCGCAGCAGGCAGCGCATGCGCTCGTCGCTTTCGGCCATGCTTTCGGGTATTTTGCCGGGCTGAAAATCCTCGTTGTCATTATTTGGCAGGCTGCCGCAATCAATAAGCAGCTGCCTGCACCCTTCGCCGGAAACATGCACGATTATGCTGCTGCGCTTCAATCCTTCCTGCTTACGGGTGGAAAACGAAGCGTTAAGGCCATACAGCTCCGCCGTTAGTGCGCGGGCAAGCTCCGCCACGTTTTCGCTTTCGCTCACGTATTCTATGCCCAATCCGCCCCGGCCCAGCGTAACCGCCGCCGCGGTATGCGTCAGGCCGCACAATATGCTAAGCCTTTCTTCGCGGCTTTGCGTTTTTATGCCGACCAATTCGTCCTTTACCATGGATGAAAAAGACATCAGCTTTCTCCCTTTCCCCCTGTGCGCTCCTGTATGTCCGCCGCCTCTATGCCCGCATCGCGGTGTATAAGGCGGGACGAGTAGCTGTCCTTCAATCTTTTGTGCATTTCCTCCGCCGCGCATACGGAACGGTGCCTGCCGCCCGTGCAGCCGAAGGCCACGAGCAGCCTGCGCTTGCCCTGCTTTACAAACGCGGGAATAAGCTCCCTCAGCATCGCTTCGGTTTGGTTTATAAAGCTTTCGTATGTCTCGTCCGCCTCAATAAAGTCCCGCACAGGCTTGTCCCTGCCGCTGAGCCCTCTCAATTCCGCTTCATAGAACGGATTTGGGCTGAAGCGCATATCAAATACCATATCCGCCTCAAACGGCACACCGCGCTTATAGCCAAAGCTTTCTATTATCAACTGGAACTCGGCCTTCTTATCCCCGTTGAAGTATTCTTCAAGCTTTCTTCTTAGTTCCATCGGCTTTAAGTCGCTCGTGTCTATTATGTATTCCGCCCTGTCGCGGAAGAAAGAGAGCAGCTCGCGTTCTTCCTTTATGCCTTCGCGTATGTCGCGGTTAAGCGGATGCGGGCGGCGGCTTTCGTTATAGCGCCGTTCAAGCACGCCGTCGCGGCATTCAAGATACAATATATGGAAATTGACAGGCAGCATGCATAGCTGCATATGCGCCTGCTGCACCTCCCCGGCGAAAACGCTTTCGCGGCTGTCTATAACCACGGCGGCCTTTTCAACGGGCGGCTTTGAATCGCGGCAAAGCTGCACAAATCCGCCCACCATTGCGCACGGCAGATTGTCCACGCAGAAATAGCCCATGTCCTCCAGACACCTGAGCGCCTGCGTTTTTCCTCCGCCGGACAGGCCTGTGACTATTATAAGTTCCATCCGTTCCTCCTTAGAATTCACCAAGCAGCTTTACTTCCGTTTCAAGCTGCACGCCGCTGTGTTCCTTCACCTTTTGCTGCACTAATCGTATCAGCTCATATACATCGCGCGATGTTGCCCCACCTGCGTTTATTATAAAGCCCGCGTGCAGCGTGCTGACCTCCGCGCCGCCTATGCGCGTTCCCTTCAGCCCGGCCTGTTCTATCAATGCGCCTGCAAAGTGGCCTTCAGGCCGCTTGAATACGCTGCCGGCACTGGGATAGTTTATGGGCTGCTTTTCGCGCCTGCGCTTATTGTAGTCCGTCATTCTTTCGTATGCGCTGCCGTCATCGTCGTTCAGTTCAAACTCCGCCTCTATCACTATGCGTTCCGGCGCGCAATACGGACTCAGCCTGTATCCAAACGCGGTCTTATCCACGGTTTCTTTTATTATTGCGCCGTTTTCCGCATAGGTAACGGTTTTCAGCGCATCCGCCGTCTCCCCGCCGTATGCGCCGGCGTTCATAGCAACCGCGCCGCCTACCGTGCCCGGTATGCCGGCCGCCCATTCAAGGCCCATCAGGCCCCATTGCACGCTTTGCTTTGCCATTGCCGCATAGCTTGCACCCGCACCTGCGATTATCGTGCAGCCGCTGCGCTCAACGTTCGCCATTTTCTCGCCTATGCGCACAACTATCGCATCAAGCCCTTTATCGCTTATCAAAAGATTTGTGCCGTTGCCTATAACGTAATGCTCTACGCCAGCCGCCTCTATCAGGCGCATAAGCTCAGCAGTATGCTCCGCCGTGTCCGGCTCGGCCAATATGCGCACGCTGCCGCCCGTTTTGAAGGAGGTGTACTGCGCCATAGGCACATTCTCCTTTGCACCGAGCGCATCAAGCATCCGTTTTAATTCAAAAGGCAGTTCTTTCATTACTCATTCTCCCAACAAGCAGTATTATACCAAACTTAATTTTACTTTATTTTTGCCCTTTTCACAATACTCAGTCAAAAAGCTCGCCATATCTTTTAACTATGGCCTCATTCGCCCCGCTATCGCCCGAAAGCGCGCGTGCGGCTTCCTCCGCAATGGCGTCCTTATACCTGTTCAGCAAGAACGCGTTTACGCATGGCGTGCCGTTGAGCAACGCCTGCGCATCCACAGGACTTGCGCTCTCCGCCTTATCTTCATAAGGCGCCGAAGGATAAAGCCCCGTTTGGGCTATCCTCAGGCTATACTTTGGCGTTAACAAAAGCTGTATAAGCTTTTCGGCATGTTCCTTCACCCATTCATCCTCTGTATACGGTATTGCGATAAGCTGTGCGTTGCCGTGCTGACCCGTTATGCCGTGCACAGTATAGTTAAATCCCTTACCCCGCTCGCTCAGCATGCTCAGCTCGCGCGCCGTGCGCACATCGTCTATGCAAAGCGCCGCCTTGCCTTCCTTAAACGCCGCCGTGTCGCGGCACTGGCCCTCCGCACCGATAAGCGCCCATCTTTCCGCCCTGCCGGACAATATGCTTTGCTTTATCATGCTACCGTCCGCCCCGTTTACGGCCGCAAATATAGCCGCCGCATCTACGCTGCCTTCATCTAAGTTTATTCCTATTTTCTTTGATAGTTCGTTGTTCTCTATCAGCACGCATGGGCTTTGCGCATATGGTATTGCATACAGCTTGCCTTCACTGCTGCCCGCACGCAGCAGTTCGCCGCTTATTTCGGCATAGTTCCCCGCGTCAAGCTCGCTGAGCCCGTCCGCGTCTATAAGCCCCGCCGGGAATGATATCACGTCCGGCTTTTCGCCGCGTTCGATCCGCCTTGCGTATTCCTCCTCCATCATTCCTTCCACGCTGTAAAACACTCCGTATTCCTTTTTTTCAAGCTTTCTTGCGGCATCGGCCATTATTGTGCTTACGCTGCCGGAATACGGCTTGTATTTGACCACATGCCAAACGTTTATTATGCCCGTGCGCTGCTTCACGGGCGGCTCTGTCTCCCGCACAAACAGCTCCTTATACGCCTGTATGCTCATTATTACCATAAACGCGGCCACAATTGCCGCCATTGCCGCGTTAAACGCCGCCCTCATGCGCCCCATATGCTTCCGTTCCCCCTTCAGCGGTTTTGTTCCGTTATTCATATGCATAAAAAAAGAGACCCATGTTAAGAGTCTCTTTGATTCGGGTCGTCAGCTATTGGTGGTGAACTGCGGATTGCCCCTTCCCGCCATTCACCGATTGTTTATGGTTGGAGGAAAACAATAATGAAGATGACTGCGATTGTCACGACCCGCTTTCTTTCGCTGATGTTATGGTAACACTATATGTTGCGCTTTGCAATCTTTTTTAAGCAAATATTACTAAAGTTAATAATTCGTTCATATTTGCCCTTGTTTTGCCGGTTTTATGCCCGCTTTATTGGGTCAAATATTACGTCCGCGTCAAAATCCGGCGTGTATGAAAGGTCTGCCGAATTACGCTGCTGTATGAACACGTTTTCAAAGCCCTTGCTTATGGCGTAATCCAAAGCCCTGTCGTACTCGCCTTTTGTTATGCGGCGATTGATGGGCCTGGGCAGATCGTCCCTCGTCGGGGCGTACTGGCTCATTATCGATATATAGACATTTTTCGGGTAATTGGCTGAAATATAATCAAGCACCCGCCGCGTATCGTCAACGCAGCCGGGAAGCACCATGTGCCGTATCAGCACGCCGGAAGCCGCCATGCCGTTTTCATCCAGCTTTATGTTCCCAACCTGCCTGTACATTTCGGCAATAGCCTTCGCTGCAACGTCAAAGTAATCCTCCGCATCGCTGTATTTCTTTGCAAGCGGCGCCGAGACATACTTAAAGTCCGGCAGATATATGTCTATAAGCCCTTCAAGCATTTTCAGCGTTTGCACGTTTTCATATGCGTTGGTATTGTAAACTACAGGTATCGTAAGCCCAGCTTGGCGCGCAAGTGGTAATGTGCGCGCTATCAGCGGCACATGCGGCGCGGGCGTAACAAGGTTTATGTTATGCGCGCCCTGATGCTGAAGATCGAGCATTATGCGGCAAAGCGTTTCTTCATCCGCCTCTATGCCCATCACGCTGTGGTTAATTTTATAATTCTGGCAAAATATGCAGTTAAGATTGCACCCGCAAAAGAATACTGTGCCGCTGCCGCGTTCGCCGCTTATTATCGGCTCCTCCCAGCGGTGCAGCGCGGCGCGGGCAATATGCGCCTTTTCGCGCGCGCCGCAATAGCCCGGAGCTTTTGCGCGGTCCGCGGCACATTTTCGCGGGCATATGCTGCAAAGGCTCATCGTTTGCCCTGCCTTTCCGCTTTATTCTGCGTTTTTTCCGCCTTTTGCGTTTTCTCGGCTTTTTGTGGCTTTTCGGCCTTCTGCGGCTGCTCTATAACCTCGTAATGCGCATCCACCACATCGTCATCATCTTGAATATCGGCGTCGTTGGGAACGTATTCATCCTTTTCGTCATCATCGCCGTAGCGGGTATGCTTTTCGCCCGCCGGCCCCAATGCTATGGCGTTGCGTACATAGCGCTGCAAAGTAAGCGTAAAACGCGTACCCTTGCCGACTTCGCTTTCAACGCTTATCGTTTCGCCAAGCTTTTCCATTATGAACTGCGCTATAGACAGTCCAAGCCCCGTGCCGCCTTCGCTATGGGACTTATCCACCTTATAGAATCGTTCAAATATATGCGGCAGATCGCTTTCAGGTATGCCGCAGCCGGTATCGGTCACAGACAGCTGTATTTTCTCCTTCGCATTGCGGGCGGATATTGTTATGGTGCCGCCCTTTGGCGTGTAGCGCGAGGCATTATCCAGCAATATAACAAGCACCTGCTCTATCCTGTCCGGATCGGTCATCGCATCGGGCACAGGCCGCGGACAGTCAAGCACTAAGTTCACGCCCTTATCGGCCAGCGTTGAAGAATACGCGCTTGCAATATCCTGCACCAGCTCGTTCACATCCACGCGGGTTATCTCCATGTATTCCGTGCCGGATTGCAGTCGGCTGAGCATCATCATGTCCGTTATAAGACGCGAAAGCCTGAGCACCTCGTGCAGCATTATCCTGTAGTACCGCTGCCTGTCCGCTTCGTCCTTCACCATTCCGTCGGCAAGCGGCTCAAGCAATCCCCTTACAGCGGTGAGCGGCGTCCGCAGTTCGTGCGAAACATTTGCAACATAATCCCGCCTGAGCTTTTCGACCCGCTCCATCTCCGTCATGTCCTTAAACAGGCCCACAACGCCCGTGCGTTCGCGGCTGGACGTTACAACAGGCGATATGGTTATCCACAGCACCTTGTCACCAGCCATGGGGTAGGTTATGGTCTGAGGCTTGCCGGAATTGAAAACCTCGTCAAACACCTTCCATACCTTTTCGTCGGGTATCAATTCCTCGCGCTTTGATACGCTGACCGCACCGAACATGCGCATTATTGCGGAATTGTAATGTATGAGCGTACCGTGCTCATCTATTGCCACAACGCCGTCCGTAAGGCTTTGCAGCAGCTGATCAAGCTGGCCCTTTTCGCTGCTGAGTTGGCGAATAGTATGGTCAAGTTCCGCGCAAAGGTTATTGAGCGAACCCGCAAGTTCGCCGACTTCACCCGGAATATCTTCATCAAGCCTTATGTCAAAATCGCCCTTTGCCATCGCCTTCGCGGCGTCGTTCATGCGGCGTATCGGATCGACAATGTTCTTTGCACGCCAAACGATTGCAATCAGCGCAATGGGTATAGCTATCGTAGTAAGCATAAGCACGAGCATGGACATACGCCCCGTTGCGTTGGTAACGAGTTTAAGCGAACTGAGCATGACCACCGCGCCGAGTATGTTTCCATCGTCGTCGAATATTGGGCAGCCCAGCGCAAGGGCGGAGCTGTCCTCTTTCATTCTAAGCCGGTTCTGCTTAACGTCCGCACCGTTTTCAGCGGAAGCTATCTGCTCATACAGCAGTTTTTTCGCGCCCTCAGCATCCGTATTAAGCAAGCTGTCCACATAAAAAAGCGTGTTTCCTTCCGCGTCAAGGTAAAGCACCGTGCCGGTATTGGACGGCAGCAGCTTTGCCGCCAGCCGTTCAAACACGTCTTTATCTATTTCGCCCGCCATGTATTCCTTGGCAAGCTGCTCCGCCGCATCAAGCGAAGGGTGCAGCTCGTCCAGCTTTATGTCAGCATAAACATCCTTGCTCAGAAACACATAGCCGCCAAGCATAACGGCCGCCGCAATGAGCATTGCGACGGACAGCATTATAACAAGCCTGCGGAAAAACACGCTTTTTAGCATAGTTTTATTCTACCTCGAACTTATAGCCAACGCCGTATATGGTCTTTATCGACCAATTAAGGCCCGTGTTGTCAAGCTTTGCACGGATGCGCTTTATATGCGTATCCACGGTTCTTGTTTCGCCGGCGAAGTCATAACCCCAAACCTTATTAAGCAGCTGTTCCCTTGTGAACACCTGCCCGGGGTTGGAAGCAAGCATATAAAGAATCTCTATTTCCTTCGGCGTGCATATTACCGGCTGCCCCTTTAATGTGACGGTATAGCTCTTAATGTCTATAACAAGGCCGTTTAAGGTAACGCGGCCGTCGTCGTTACTCTGCTGTTCGCTTGTGCGCCTAAGCACGGCCTTTATCCTTGCCACGACCTCGCGCGGGCTGAAGGGCTTCACGATATAGTCATCCGCGCCCAGCTCAAGGCCGAGTATTCTGTCTATTTCTTCGCCCTTGGCAGTGAGCATAATTATTGGCACCTGCGAATTTTTGCGTATTTCCTTGCAGGCGTCAATGCCGTTCATGATGGGCATCATTATGTCCATAACGCAAAGCGAAATGTCGCCGTCCAGCGCGCTTACTGCCGCCGCACCGTCATATACGTCCACGGTTTCAAATCCTTCGGATTTAAGATAAATGCCAAGTGACTCATGCACGTTTCTGTCGTCGTCAGCTATCAATATTTTGCCGCTGCTCATGTTTTTTACCTCCCATTTTATACATTGATTACATTATAACACCGCGGCAGTTTTTTTCAAATCCTGCCGCAGCTATTTGCTGTATACTTCACACTTTGTTCGTATTCGTTCCCGTGCCTTGGCGCTTGGCAACAGTAAAGCTGAACACCACGCGGCCATCCTTGCTTTCGGCCCATATGCGCTCGCCCATCAGCTCCATTATCTCCTTCGCTATTGCAAGGCCAAGGCCCGTGCCTTCGCCTGTATGCGCCCTGTCCGCCTTATAGAACCGCTCAAACAGATGGTCTATGTCCGCTTCGGCTATTTCGCCGGGGTTGGATACGCTTATGGTGTATTTATCATCGTCCTCGCCCACGCTAAGGTCAACCTCGCCCGATGCGCTGTGCTTTATGGCGTTGTCAAGCAGGGCTATGAGCACCTGCTCGCACCTGTCAGGATTGCTGTACGCCTCATGCTCGCCTTCAGGCATGGACACGGAAAGTGTTTTTCCGTTATCCTTGGCTATCGTGCTGTATCTGTCCGCAACGTCGTATATCAAATCGTTCACGCTCATTTTGCAGCGCGCTATGGCAACCGTGCCCGATTGCAGCCGGCTCAGTTCAAGCAGATCGTCTATCAGGCGCGAAAGGCGCATGGCCTCATGCTGAATATAACCATAGTATCTAAGCCTATCATCATCCTTTTTTACCAGCCCGTCGCACAGCGCATCCGACAGGCCGCGTATGGATGCGATAGGCGTTCTAAGCTCATGGGACACGTTGGCAACGTAATCCCGCCGCGTCTGCTCAAGCCGCGCCGCCTCCGTAACGTCCTGTATCATTATTATGGCGCCTTCGTTCTTGCCGTCCGTGCCAAGTGCGGATATAGTGAAGCGCAGCACGGCTTCCTTATAGCTTTGTTCCGTCCAGCGGCTCACGCCGTCGGAAAGCACCTGTTCAACCATGGAATGGAGCTCGCCATACATTGGCGAATCCTCTATGCTTTCGCCATGTGCGCAACCCATAAGCGTTACGGACGCGGGGTTGAACTGAATTATCTTTCCGCTTTCGTTAACGGCTATAACGCCCTCCAGCAGCCCGTCAAGCACGCTTTTCAGCCGGTTTCGCTCAAACGTAAGCGCGCCTATTGTGCCGCTGAGCGCGCTTGAAAGTTCGTTTAAGGAGTGGCCCAGCCGCGCCACCTCGCCGTCTCCTTTTTCAATAGCCCGCACGGAAAAATCCCCTTTTGTCATGGCTACGGCGGCTTCGTTCATCTTATTCAGCGGCTTTGTAAGCCCGCGCGATCCAAAGTACGCCACCGGCACCATTATAAGCGCCACCAAAAGCATGGCAAGCGGCAGCGATGAAGTAAGGTTACCCCAGCCCGTGCTGAGCTCGTCCATTGGCTTTACCAGGAACACCGCACCCATTATCGCGCCGTCGCTTGCGGTTATAGGCTCGCCTACCACGACGCCGGCCCTGCTGCCGCCCATCATTACCACGGCGCTGACCTCTCTGCCCGCAAGCACGCCCGCAAGATACGGCGCTATCATGTTAGTGTTCGCCTCAAGCTGGTCGTTCGTAATGCTGCCGAAAAGTGTACCGTCGGCCGTATAAAGATACGGCGCAGCATCCCATATGCGCCTATCGTAATTGACTATGTTTTCAAAATCCTTGCGGCTCAGTATCCCTTCCATAAGGTCTGCCGCGCGGCTCGATATAAACTCAGCCCTCGGTACAAGTTCCTTCGTTTTCAGTTCACCATACTTCTTTATGCCCGCATAGCGAAAAACAAGCGCCGTAAGGGCGGCGCTCAATATAACCGTGAACAGCACAAGGCATACGGTTTTTATAAGCAAAGTATGCTTCATTATCTGCTTACCTCAAACTTGTACCCAACGCCGTAAACCGTTTTTATGCTCCAGTTTACCGTTCCCTCCGCAGGCAGCTTTTGGCGTATGCGTTTTATCTGCGTATCCACCGCGCGCGTATCGCCGTAAAAATCATAGCCCCACACAAGCGAAAGTATCGTTTCCCGTTCATATACCTTGCCCGGGTGCGATGCAAGAAGCTGGAATATCTCCACTTCCTTCGGCGTGAACGGCACACGCTCGCCTTTTACACGGACATCATAATTGTTTATGTTTATCTCAAGGTCGTCAAAGCGAAGCACCTGCTGCGGCTGCTCCTTCGCCATGGCAAGCCTTCTCAGCACCGCCTTTACCCGCGCCACAACTTCGCGCGCGCTGAACGGCTTAACTATGTAATCATCCGCTCCCAGCTCAAGGCCAAGTATCCTGTCTATCTCTTCTCCCTTTGCCGTTAGCATTATTATAGGCACGCGGCTTTTTTCCCTAAGCTTACGGCATACGTCCGTGCCGGAAAGCTTGGGCATCATTATATCCAATATTATAAGATCAGGCTTCTCCGTTTCAAATTTTTGCAGCGCTTCTTCGCCGTCCATCGCGCTTATATGTTCATAGCCCTCGTTTTCCAAATACATGCCAAGGGTTTCGTGTATCATTATCTGGTCATCGCAAATCATTATCTTCTGCGCAGCCATATCCTTTACCTCCCCAAATAGTGCTGTGTTTATGCTTGGATTATAATAAAAAAATTCCTCACTTTCAATACAGGTTCCCGCTTTGCCATAATTGTATTGAATTTTCGGCGCAAACGGCTATAAAGCAACCGCACCTGCGCTGCTTTTTACGGCTGCACGGGTGCGGATTCAGTCATTTATTCGATTTTACCTATCAGCGGCCTATCGTTATATCCTCAACGAAAAGGTGCTTCGCGGGCAGTTCGGGATGCATGGGCATCTTCTGCGCAGGTGCCGCTACTGCAGGCGCGGACGCGGGTGCCGGTGCTGCCTTGGGGGCTTCCGCCTTAGGCTCTTCCTTGGGCTTGGGGTTATTACGCTGCTCAAAGAACTTCATGGCCACCTGCGGGAACAGTGCATAGCTCAGCACGTCCTCTTCCTGACGCATAACGTCCTTTATCTCCTCGCGGTACTTTTCAAGCTCCGGCTTGAGCAGATCCGCCGGGCGGCAGGTTATAACTTCCGCATCGCCAATGGCCTTCTTGCGCACTTCTTCATTCACCTTTCCGGGCAGTGCGCCGTATTCGCCGCGCAGCAGGGCCTTGGATTCCTTAGAGAAGGTTTTGTACCTTCCGCCGGAAACCACGTTAAGCACGGCCTGGGAGCCGACTATCTGGCTGGTAGGCGTTACCAGCGGGGGATAGCCAAAGTCCTCGCGTACGCGGGGGATCTCCGCCAGCACATCGTAATACTTATCCTCTGCATTCAGCTGCTTAAGCTGGCTGATAAGGTTGGAAAGCATTCCGCCGGGAACCTGATATATAAGCGTGTTCGTATCAACGTTGAGCACCTTGGGATCAAGGAAGCCTTCATCCTTCAGCTTCTGCGCAACGCCGCGGAAATGCTTGGCGGCAACGGCCATCTTTTCAAGGTCAAGCCCTGTGTCGTACTCCGTGCCCTTCAGCGTTGCCACAAGGGACTCCGTAGCGGGCTGGCTGGTGCCGTTTGCAAGGGGGCTGAGCGCGCAGTCAACTATATCCACGCCCGCCTGTACGGCCATGAGATAAGTCATGTCGCCGGTGCCGGAAGTGTTGTGCGTATGCAGATGTATAGGCACGCTTATTTCTTCCTTCATGCGCTTTATCAGCGAATACGCATCATAGGGCAGCAGCAGATTCGCCATGTCCTTTATGCATATAACGTCCGCGCCCATCTGCTCCAGTTCCTTAGCCACCTTAACGAAGTAATCCTCGTTATGCACGGGGCTGATGGTGTAGCTTATGGCGGGTTCGCATATTCCGCCGTATTTCTTTGTATACTTTATGGCGGATTCAAGATTGCGCACGTCGTTAAGAGCATCAAATATCCTTATGACGTCAATGCCGTTCTCTATCGCCTTGCGGCAGAACTGCTCCACGACGTCGTCGGCATAATGCTTATAGCCCAGTATATTCTGGCCGCGGAAAAGCATCTGCAGTTTGGTATTGGGCAGCGCCTTTTTAAGCTTCCTCAGCCTGTCCCACGGATCCTCGTTGAGGAAGCGGAGGCAACTGTCAAACGTGGCTCCGCCCCAGCACTCCAGGGACCAATAGCCAATGCTGTCCAGCACTTCGCATGCGGGAAGCATATCTTCCGTGCGCATACGGGTGGCTGCCTGGGACTGATGCGCGTCCCTCAATATAGTGTCGGTAATAAATATTTTCTTGCTCATCCGGATTCCTCCTTGATAAGTTGCTTTTTATGTTATATCAGTGTACCCAATAGAGCGAAAGCAGAACGCCCGCGGCTATTGCGGAGCCGATAACGCCCGCCACATTGGGGCCCATGGCATGCATCAAAAGATAGTTGCCGGGCTTTTCCTTCTGACCGACTACCTGAGATACGCGCGCCGCCATAGGAACGGCGGAAACGCCCGCGGAGCCGATAAGCGGATTGATCTTGCCGCCGGAAAGCTTGTTCATAAGCTTGGCTATCAGCACGCCGCCAGCAGTACCGAACGCGAATGCGCACACGCCCATTATCAGTATACCAATAGTCTGCCACGTAAGGAATATGTCAGCGGTGGCAGTCGCGCCTACGGATACGCCAAGGAATATGGTGACTATATTCATCAGCTCGTTCTGCGCGGTCTTGGAAAGCCTTTCGGTCACGCCGCATTCCTTGAGCAGGTTACCAAACATCAGCATGCCGATAAGCGGAGCCGCAGAGGGAACCAGCAGGGACACGAATATAGTAACAACTATGGGGAATATTATCTTTTCGGTTTTGGAAACAGGCCTGAGCTGCTCCATGGATATTTGGCGTTCCTTCTTTGTGGTCAGCGCCTTCATTATAGGCGGCTGAATTACGGGAACAAGCGCCATATAAGAATACGCTGCAACGGCAATGGGGCCAAGCAGCTGCGGCGCAAGCCTGAGCGTTACGTATATTGCCGTCGGGCCGTCCGCACCGCCGATTATACCTATGGAGGACGCTTCCCTTACGCCGAAGTTAAATGCATTGGGGAACAAGGCGGTAAGGCCGATGGCACCCATGAAGGCAATGAATATGCCCAACTGGGCAGCAGCACCCATGAACAGGGTCTTGGGGTTGGCGATGAGGGGGCCGAAGTCCGTGCCCGCGCCCACGCCCATGAATATAAGGCAGGGGTAAATGCCCAGTTTTATGCCAAGGTACAGATAGTCTATAAGACCTCCCTGATCGCTCAGCGCGGCCCAGTCAACATGGCCGCTGGCAAAAAGTTCGCGGTGATACATTTCCGCGCCGGGCAGATTGGTAAGCAGCATACCGAAGGCTATCGGCAGCAGCAGCAACGGCTCGAATTTCTTCACGATGGCCAGATACATCAGCACCAATGATATAGCTATCATTATAAGCACCTTAGGATCGTTGGCTATCATGGAAAAGCCGGTCATTTCAACAAAACTTTGAATTGCTTCTCCCATTTTGCTCTCCTTTCAATCGGATTTGGCAAAAGCGAAAGCCGCTTAGCCTATCACCAGCAGGCAGTCGCCGGAGTTGACGGAAGCGCCCTTGGTGGTGTTTATGGCTATAACCTTGCCGGAAGCGGGGGCGAATATCTCGTTCTCCATCTTCATGGCTTCAAGTATAATAACAACATCATCCGCGTTCACGGTGTCGCCAACGTTTACCTTAATGTCCAGTATGTTGCCGGGCATGGGGGCGGTAACGGCGGTCTGGCCGGCGGCGGGGGCGGCAGCAGGCGCGGCTGCAGGGGCAGCGGGCGCAGCGGCGGGAGCGGGAGCCGCAGCGGGCGCGGGAGCAACAGGCGCGGCGGGCGCTACGGGAGCGGCGGGCGCGCTATACACGGGCGCGGGAGCGGGGGCGGCATACATGGGAGCCGCATTCATATAAGGAGAGGGAGCCACAAAGGCAGCGGGACGGCCGGCAACGCCGCCAACTTCTTCAACTTCAACATCGTAAGCTGTGCCGTTTACGTTCACGATAAACCTACGCACCATTTTATTAAATCCTCCTGAAATAATCTTAATTGGTCTCTTTTGTTCTGGTTCAGATCACATTTTTGTGATCCTGGTGATACGGAAGCCCTTTATATCGCGGCCGGTATAGGCGGCGATTGCGGCGGCCACGGCGGCGTCGAACGCATAGCGATCCACCTCATGCGGATATACCACCGGGGCAGGCGCAGGCGCGGCAGGGGCAGCGGCGGGTGCAGCAACGGGCGCGGGAGCAGCCTTAGCTGCGGCTGCGGGAGCGGCCGGGGTTTTCACGGTCTTGCCCGCTATAAAGCCCATCACCTTAATGATAAGCACCAGCAGGAACAGACCGATAAATACCGTACCCATACCCAACACAAGCACAAACCACGGATTGTTGATAAGATCCATCTGCGACAGTTCTCCTTTCTAAGTGTTGATTATGAAACCGTTAAATACTTGTATACATGTATAAGCTGGCATTTGAATGAACAATGCCCTCAAATACTCCCATTTTCTCTTATTCTGCATAGTGTTCTTTTTTCCTGCCTGAAATGGAAATTTATTTTTCTTGATGTTAATAGAAATGCCAATTTTGCCCGCAATAGCTTACAAAATTCGCCTGCGGGCAAAATTTTATATAAATTTGATGTTAAGACAGCTCCGTTTGCCTGAGCGCATTAAGTTCCTCAGCGCTCAGAGCCCTGTATTCGCCAGACTGCATGAAGCCTATTGAAACCGCGCCTTCCTTCGTGCGTTTCAGCACCAGTGTTTGGTGCCCCACGGCTTCAAGCATTCGCCTTATTTGGCGGTTGCGCCCTTCGTGTATGGTTATATCGAATGATGTGTTGCCGTTGTGCAGCGCATGCACCTGCGTTATCTTCGCTGGGCTGGTCATCCCGTCGCCAATGTCAACGCCCTGCTCAAGCCGCGCTATTTCCGCATTTGTCAGCACCCCGTCGCACACGGCGTGATATGTTTTATCCACCGTAAATTTGGGATGCGTAAGCTTATACGCAAGTTCGCCGTCGTTGGTCATAAGCAGCAGACCTTCGGAATCATAGTCAAGCCTGCCAACGCTGTACAGCCGGTACGGAACATCCTTAAAGTAATCCATTATGGTCGCTCTGCCCTGCGGATCGGACGCGGTGCACATAACGCCGCGCGGCTTATAGAACGCAAAAACGACCCGTTCTTCGGCCGGGCGCAGCAGCTTGCCTGCGTATTCCACCCTGTCGTTAAGCGGGTCTATCACCGTGCCTATCGACGCCACCTGACCATTTACCTTAACAAGGCCAGCGCCGATAAGTTCTTCGCATTTTCTTCTGGAGGCTACTCCGGCCTCCGCCATAAACTTTTGCAGCCGCATTGCATACCCTATGCCGCCCAGCCGGACAGCAGCTTTCTTAAATACTGGCCGAATTTGAGCGAAAGGCTGTCTTCCGCGGCAAGCAGCCGCGTTTCACCAACCAGCTTGCCGTCCATAAGCACCCTTACACTGCCAACGTCCTCCCCTTTTTCAACAGGGGCGTTCATTCCGCTCCGCGTTTCCACTTCCGTGCGTATGTCCGCGCTTTCGCCTATCCGTACTGGTATAATTATATCGTCTTTGGCCTCGGCTGCCAAGGCCGTTTTTGTGCCGCCGCTCACTCTTATCCGTGTTATGCTCTGCCCTGTGGATATTATCTTTTCCGTGCGGAACGATGCAAAGCCGTAATCAAGCATCGCCTTAGCAACGTTGAACATATCAGGGCAGCTCAGTACCGCGCCTATCAGCGTCATTCCATCCCGCTCCGCCGCGAACACAAGGCAGCGCCCTGCGGCCTTTGTAAAGCCCGTTTTTACGCCGCAGCCGCCTTCATATTGCCACAGGATCTTATTTTTGTTCTTCATATAGCGTATAACGCTGCCTGTGGTGGTCTTATGATACGTTGAACCCACTATTTTTCTGAAATCAGGATTCTTCATCGCTTCCGCCGCAATAAGCGCCAAGTCATACGCCGTTGTGTAATGCTCCGGATCGTGCAGCCCGTTCGGCGTTACAAAATTCGTATTGTGCGCGCCTATTTCTTCCGCGCGGGCGTTCATCAGCGCCGCAAATGCTTCCACACTGCCCGCCGTGTGTATTGCCAATGCCACCGCCGCATCGTTCCCGCTCAAAAGCATCAATCCATACAGCATGTCCTCCACGCTCACTTCCTCGCCTGCGTTAAGATACATGCTCGATCCTTCCACGCCGTATGCCTTTGGGCTGACCTTCACCGTGTCACCAAGTTGGCAGTTTTCTATTACTATAAGCGCGGTCATGATCTTTGTAGTGCTTGCCATAGGGAGCTTTTTATGCGCTTCCTTTGCGCATATCACAGCGCCGGTATGCTGCTCTATCAGCGCCGCGCCGCCCGCCGCAATATCGGGCGCATTTTCGGCATATGCGCCCGCATTAAGGGCCATAAGCGCCGCCGCGGCCAGTATCAGCGCGGCTGTCCTGCGCGCGTTCATTCGGCAGTCTCCTCTTTGCCTGCGCCGTTTGTACTGCCCGCCATGCGCTCTATCGCGGCAATTATCTCCGGCATCATGTCTATCAGCCTTTCCGCGCCGCATTTATACTGCGCCGGCAATACCCGCGTGCGCCCGTTTTCGCTTGTAACGAACGCCATCGGCGTTAGGCACATGCCCGCCGCGGCAGTCCCCGCGAACGGGTAGCGGCCTTCGCTTGCATCCAGCGCTTCCCCCGCCCTTTTAACGGGAGTAGCCGCCTGACCCATTATGTATTCCCCTCCGCCGGACACAAAGCCCATGCTCACCTTCGATACGGGCAGCAGCACCGTTCCGCTGCCCGTTTCAACGGGAGAGCCAACTATCGTGTTCACGTCAACCATTTGCCTTAATTGTTCCATTGTACTCCGCATTATGTTTTCCACGGGATGCGACATATCTTGTTACCTCTTTTCCGATAATACCTATAAGCTTAGCCAAATTCAGTCCTATGATACCTTCCATATATACCCATGCCGAGCCGAATCTGAACTCCGGCGCAATATATATGCTCTCCGCTCCCTTATTGGGCAGCAAAAAGCGTATAACGCGCGGCAGCAGGCTGTTTGCCGCGCCGCACAGCAGCGCCGTTGCCGCCGCATCGCCGTCTATCCCTATGCTCCCGCGGATAGTTAGCCCGTCAAGCCATAAATAGCGCTTCCTTTGCCGCAACACCGCCAGCGCAATTTTTATTGTATCCTTGTCCGGTTTGACCTTGCTGTCCTTTGCCGCGTGCCTCTTATTGCTTTCCATAGGCCGTATCTTCAGCCGTATAAAGCCGAGTATGCTCACGCCCAGCCTTATCCTCGCCGCATTGCCGCAATGCATAATGCTGAAATTTAACCTTATCGGTATCAATATTGCCGCTGTGAGCGCAATTGTTAATATAGCAAAAAAGCCCATATGGGCTAATATTTGCTGTTTTGCGTTATTTTATTATGCTTTTGATTAATTAGATGCTTTATCTTCGGTATTATCGTTTTCTTCCGCATTCTCGATTTCGCTTAACTGTGGCAGTTCACTGAGCGACCGTATGCCGAAGTGCCTGAGAAATGCGTCCGTAGTCCCGAGCAGCATTGGCCTGCCCACCACGTTCTTGCGCCCAAGTTCCCTTATCATCCCCAGCTTCATCAGCTGCCCTACGGCATATTCGCACCGCACGCCGCGCACGGCCTCAATATCCGCCTTCGTCACAGGCTGGCGGTATGCTATTACCGAAAGTGTTTCAAGCATGGATTGGGAAAAGGATTTAGACTGCACGGGCTGCACCAGCTCTTCAACATAGCGCGTATATTCCTTGTTGGACACAAGCTGCATAGTCTCCGCCGTTATAAAAAGCTGTACACCACGCTTTTCCCGCTTATAAAGCTCGTCCATGCTGCGTATTATGTGCTCCATCTCTATGTCCGTTACGCCTATTGCCCGCTGCAATTCTATTATCGGCACCGGATCGCCCGAAACGAACAATATGCACTCTATCGCGCCCATGCGCTCATTGTATTCCAATGTGTTCTCTCCCCCTCGGTCTTTGCCTACTCATCCATGTATTCGGCGTCCGCATCGTCCTCTTTCAGGTTATATGCGGTTATAGTTATCCTGCCGTAAGGTGTGGACTGTTTAAGCAATATTTCCTGCCGTGCTATCATTTCAAGCAGCGCCATGAACGTTACTATCTTTTCAAGCTTAACGCTTGTTGCTTCAAACAGTTCTTCAAACGTTACGCTCGCACCTTCCTTAAGCTTTGCGCGGATCTTCACAAGCTGCGTCCTTACGGTGTACTTATCCGCATCCACCTTCTTAGCTATTTCCGGTATGCTGCTTTCCGGTCCTTCACGGTTAAGCACATCCATAAAAGCGGCGAACAGTTCTTCCGCCGTGGCCTGCTCCAGTTCATATTCCTGCGGCGGCAGGGCAAATTCCTCCGGCAGCCGCGAAAACACGCCCCTCATGCCCGCGCTCAGCTCGTTCAGCTTTTCTCCGGCCTGCTTAAAAAGCTTGTATTCCTTCAGCTGGCGTACCAGCGCCTCCTCCGGATCCTCTTCCTCCTCCGCTTCCTTTGGCGGTTTGGGCAGCAGGGAGCGCGATTTGATATACACAAGCGTTGCCGCCATGGTTAAAAACTCGCTCGCCGTATCCATGTCCAGTTCATCCAGTTCTTCCATAAGCGAAAGATACTGGTTTGTGATTTCGGATATGAATATGTCCTTTATATCCACCTTTGCCTGCTCAATAAGATGCAGCAGCAGATCAAGCGGCCCGTCGAACTCCTTTAGATGAACTTCATATGCCATCCGTTTTCCCCTTGCGCCGCGCTCAGAAAATGCTCAGTATCAGCGAAGCCAAACTCATGAGCGGCATCATAAGCCAATATACTATCGTATTAAGGAAATGCGTGCGCGAATTGATTATAAGCACGGCCACGAGTATAACATAGCTGTACTTTTCAACAAAGCCAAAAAACTTATAAGTCTTTGCATTCATGAAAAGGCACTGCGCCACATGGTAACCGTCAAGCGGCGGAATGGGCAGCAGATTGAATACCGCAAGGCCAAAGTTTATGGTATAGCAATACTGCACCATTGTATTGAGTATTTCGTTGCTCCACGGCAGACATATGAGCACAATCCATATTATCATGAACGCCACGCCCAGTATAAGGTTAACTGTTATACCCGCCAAGGACACGATAAGCTCGTCCTTTCTTGGGGACTTAAAGTTGCGCGTGCTCACGGGTACGGGCTTGGCCCAGCCGAAGCCCAATATCAGCAGCGACAGGAAGCCAAGCGGATCGATATGAGCAAGCGGGTTTACCGTCATGCGGCCAAGATTCCTCGCGGTCGGATCGCCGCGCTTATACGCCGCGTACGCATGACCCCATTCGTGGAACGACAGCCCAACCAATATGCCCGGCAAGCTGTACAGCGCATCTATAATGTAACTCAATATGCCGTCCATTTATCCTCCTTAAAGTTCGCATTCCATGTATGCTTCGCCGTATTCCATGCGCCCGGTAAAGCTGAATCCCAGCTTTTGATACATAGCAATGGCTGCTTCATTACCTATTTCAACGCTTATCTGCGCTTTTTCAGCGCCCATGCGCTTCAGCTCCGCCATTGCAAGCTTCATCGCCGCAGTGCCGAAACCCTTATGCTGGAAGCGCTTGTCTATCATCAACCGCCATATTTCGTATACACCGCGGTCTTTATCCGCATTGAGCAAAGCAAAGCCCACAGCAACACCGTTCTGCGTAACGGCATAGGGCAGCGCGTTTTCAAGCGCGGCCGCCTCGGCAAGCGAAATATCGTTGCCGGCTACAAACTCCTGCTGATCCTCGTTCACGGCTAACTTAAGCACGGAGTAAACGTTTGCGTCGTTTATGCGCTCAAGCTGCACGTCCTCCGCCTTCAGGTAAACGTCGTCCATCTCGTATCTCATGCGCTGCACGAACGATTTTGCGCCGGTTTCGTCCGCATCTTCCTTTGCGCTCGGTGCGTTTGCAAGCATTGCCGCACTCACACCGTATTGCGCATTTATATACAGCGCGCTTTGCGCCTGCTCTATGCCACTGTCCGCATAATACCACCCGTTCAGCGTTCTCAGTCCGCAGGCATTCGGCGCAAGCATTATGTCCGTATGCTCCTCGTCAAGCAGCTTGCCTTCAAGCAGCGCCGTGCCGAAATGCGCCAAATCATACGCGCTCACAACGCCGCCTGCTTCACCGGCGCAAAGCTTTGGCGCGCCCACAACTATGCTCTCATCGCCCATTTTAGCCGTATACGTGACTTCCGCTTCCTTATCAAGGCCGGTATCTTTCATGCCGATCGGCGCGAATACAAGCTCGTTAAGCGTATCCGCAAGGCTCTTCCCGTATGCCCTTGCCACGGCCATGCCAAGTATGCGGTAGCTGCTCCTTCTGCCCGCGGAATTTTCAGGATCGTCCACCACGTCAAGCTTATTCACTATATTCAGCACATCTTCATCGCTTATCGCACCGTTGAGCGCATTCCAAGTAAGCTTGAACGTTTCCATTGCGCCCAGCTTTTCCTTATGCGCCTGCTGATAAAGCTTAAAGCTCATGTCATAGTCCGCATAGTCCGGCACGGTCTTCTGCCCGAGCAGCAGTTCTTTTGCCGTGATTTCGGCAGCGCGGACGTATTCCGGCACCAGTTTGTCCAGCGAAGCGTCCATATTCAGCTTGCCCTGCGCATCCAGTATCAGCGCGGCCGCCGCGGTAAACGCCATTGTTATCTCTCCCGCGGCAAAGCGGGTATGTATCCCGTTCAGGTTCTGTTTATTCGCATCGGCCACGCCTATCGCCGTATCGTAGAGCGGTTCTTCGCCGCGCATGCAATACAGCGCGCCGTTTATGCCCCACTGCTTGGCGATCATATTCAGCCTGCGGCCTATGAAAAGATCCGGCTCTTCTTCTTTCTTCGGCGTAAGCGCGGGCATGCGTACCACGCCGCTTGCGCCGTAGCTGAGCTCAAATTCGTCAAACAGCTCCGGTATTTCAACATCAAGCCCCAACGCGCGCACAGACGCAGCGAATTTATCCAGCGTTTCGCTTTCGCCATGCACTAAGAATACGCACTTAGGCGCCGAACCTATCTCACGTATCCATTGCAGCAGTTCGCTCCTTCCGGCGTGGCCGGAGAAGCCCTCTATCATGCGTATTGCGGCGTTCACCTGTATCTGTTCGCCGAAGAGTTTAACGCTCTTAGCCCCGTCCAGCAATATGCGGCCAAGCGTGCCGTTCGCCTGATAGCCAACGAACAATATGGTCGAATCCGGCCTATACAGATTATGCTTAAGGTGATGCCTTATCCTGCCCGCATCGCACATACCGGAGGAGGATATTATTATGTTGCAGCCCGGCTGGAAGTTGATGAGCTTGCTTTCCTCTCCCGTTTCGGCTACCCTAAGATTGGGCAGATCGAACGGAGAGCCGCTCATTTTCAGCATTTCCAGCGCTTCCTCGTCGTAATATTCCCGCGCGCAGCGTTCATATATCTTGGTCGCGTTTATGCCGAGCGGGCTATCCACAAATACCGGCACCTTTTCAAGCCCCGGCACGGCCTTTTTCATCATCAGCCGCTTTATTGTATAAAGCAGTTCCTGCGTCCTGCCCACGGCAAATGACGGAATGACTATGTTTCCGCCGCGCGCAATGCCTTCCTTCAGCACGTCCGCAAGCTGCTTTTCCTTATCCTCTTCCGTTGTTGCGTCGTGTTCCCTGTCGCCATATGTACCCTCCATCACAACGTAATCCGCGCCGTCTATGCTGGAAGGATCGCGCAGTATGGGCCTTTCATCGCGCCCTATGTCGCCCGAAAATACAAGCTTTGTGGTAGTGCCTTTTTCTTCCGCCCAAAGCTCTATTGCGGCGCTGCCCAAAAGATGGCCTATGTCATTGAATCTGGCCCTAAGCCCCGGCCAAACCTCAACAATGTCGCCATAGCTTACCGGTTGAAAGTATTCAAGCGTTTTCTGCGCATCCGCCGAGGTATACATCGGCTCCACCATCGGCTTGCCCGCGCGCAGATTTTTGCGGTTTTGGTATTCGGCGTCCTGCTCCTGTATTTTTGCGCTGTCCGGCAGCATTATGCCCGATAGCTCCGCCGTGGCCTTCGTGGTTATTATTTTGCCGTCAAAGCCGCGCTTTACCAGCAGCGGCAGCAGCCCGCTGTGGTCAATATGCGCATGGGTAAGGAGCACCGCGTCTATTTCCTTCGGGTCAAACGCAAAATCGCTCGCCCCCAGTTCGCCTTTCTCGTCCGCGCCCTGGCGCATACCGCAATCGATAAGCACCTTGCCGCCATCATAGCAAAGCATATGGCACGAACCCGTAACGCAGCGCGCCGCGCCGCAGAATTTAAGCTTCATAAATACAGCCCTCCTTATCCTTCAGCTTTTATACTATTGCCATATCAGGCGTTTTTGCCGCAGCAGTTTTTGTACTTTTTGCCGCTGCCGCAGGGGCATGGATCGTTCCTGCGCACGGTGTTTTCCTTAATGAACACCTTGGATGCACGATACTGCTTGGTTATTTCGTGGCGCTTGGCTTCGCTGAGCACCTTGTCCCATTCCTTCAGCTCGTAAAGCCAGCTTGCCTTGGCCTCGTGCATGTTGTAATAAAGCTTTTCAAAGTCTATGTCCAGCGTAACAACGCTGTCGCTTTCCAGCGTATCCAAATCTATCTCGGTCTTAAGGCTGGTGTTTATGCCGTCTATAAAGCCGACAAACGTTGGTTCATCCATGTTGAACATGGGGGCAAGTTCGCTTATTTTGCCGCTGTAGACCTTTTCGTGGTCGGCAAGCAGCTTTTTATAATTCTCGGTCTCCGCCTCGAAATAATCGTTCCAGAATTTCTCGCCCGCTTCCTGCGTGCGCTCGGCCTCGGCAATGTCTCTCCACTGCTGATACAGGTTAGTCATCTTTTGTTTATCCTTTCTTATATGCGCAAACTGCGCTTTTCTTATTTTTTAACGGTCTTTATGCCGTTTGAAGCCTTTTCAAGTATTTTGGAATCAAACGCAAATGTGCTTGCTTTCTTTTCCTTTGCGCCCGCAAACGCAAGCTCTATCAGCCTGTTTGTAAGTTGCTTGAAGCTTATGCCCATCGGTTCAAACAAATAGAATGCGAAAGAACCGGGTATAGTGTTTATTTCGCAAACATATGGTGTGTTGCTTTCGCCATCGAGCATATAGTCTATCCTTACAACGCCGCGGCAATCGAGCATGGCAAAAATTTCGCGGGTGATCCGCTGTATTTCCGCTGTAAGTTCATCGCTTATCGGAGCAGGCAGCTTCCTTGCCTGGCTCTGCATGCCCTTGCCTGCGCTCGTTATATACTTTGAGTCGAACGTGAGAAATTCTTCCCACGATACAGGTTCTTCGCACAGCGAAGCAATGCAGTCCGCGCCCATGCCAAGGCAGGCGCAGTTTATCTCCCGCGGCTTTTCAAGGCCTTTTTCTATCAATATGCGCTTATCGTATGCACAGGCGGTGTCCATTGCCTTTATAAAGCTTTCCCTGTCCGCCGCGCGGGATATGCCTATGGATGAGCCTAAATTAGCCGGCTTTACATATACCGGATAGCCTATTTTTTCGGCCTCGGCAATTATCTTTTCCCTGTCGGCATGCCATGTGTCGCGGTAGCAATATGTGCCGTCCAGCACGTTCAAGCCCATGCTTTTGAATACGGCCTTCATAACTATTTTATCCATGCCGACCGCGCTTCCAAGCACGCCGCAGCTTGAATACGGCATATCCGCAAGCTCCATCAGCCCCTGCATGGTGCCGTCCTCGCCGTTCATGCCATGGAATGCCAGTATTGCGCAATCCATGGGGCATATGAGCTTCGCCTTGGCGAAAAGGCCGCCCGCATTTGCATAAAGGCCGCCCATGCCGGGCACCGGGGGCAGGTACACCTTTGTAAGCCCCTTCATATTTTCATCAAAATTCTTATAGGTTTCAACATTTTTCAGCGGTTCGCCTACGAACCATTCGCCCTTGCGCGAAACATAGACCGGAAACACGTTGTATTTGGCCTTATCCGCGTTTTCCAATATCTGAAGTCCCGATATGATGGACACGTCATGCTCGGCCGCTCTGCTGCCGAAGAATACGCCTATATTCTGCATGCTTACTCCTCCTCTATCCTCTTGCCCGCGTCACTCATTATAGTTATCCGGCAGGTCGTTTTCAAACAGCACCACGCTGCCCGCCCCGCCGTACTGCGCCAGCTTTTCCGTGGCCTCTTTAAGGCTTGCCACGCGCACAAGGTTTGCCGGGTCAAAGCCGCGCTCCGCTATGCCTTCGCATATCGGGTCCGCATGGGCCTTGCCAATTATTATTGCCACATCCGCGTTTTCCGCTATGCAGCGGCCGAATTCGCGGTTCAGCTCCGCTTCTTCCGCGCCAAGTTCAACCATGCCCGGCGTGACCACCACGCGCTTTTTGCCCTCAAACGAGCCAAGCACCTTCAGCGCTTCCTTTGAGCCGACCGGGTTTGAATTGAATGCATCATCTATAACCGTTACCGCGCCCGGAATAAGCTGCAATCTGTGCTCAACGGGCCTTGCGCCGGCTATGCCCGCGGCAATTTCATCAAGCCCCATGCCAAGCTTATACGCAAGCGCTGCCGCCGCGGTAAGGTTGACTATGTTGTGCCGGCCGAGAAGCTGCGCCGTGCAGCTTACCTTTGCGCCGTCCTCCGCGACCAAATCAAATGTACTGCCTTCGCTCGTTACCTTTATGCTTTCGGCCTTCATATAAAGGTCGTCTCCTTCCGTGCCGTAAAGATAGAGCTTGCGCACGGATGCATATTCCTTATATATCCTGCGGCAGTTTTCATCGTCCCCGTTCAGGAAACAGCAGCCGCCTTCTTCAAGCCCGCTTATAAGCTCTGCCTTGGTATTTATTATATTGTCAAGGCTCTTGAATGTTTCAAGGTGCTGCTTGCCCACGGCGGTTATTATGCCGTACTGCGGATGCACCAGCTTGCACAGCGTTTTTATATCGCCAACATAGCGTGCACCCATTTCAGCAACAAAAGCCTCGTTCGCATCGCTTAAGTGTTCCCTTACCGTGCGCGTAACGCCCATTGGCGTATTGTAGCTGCCCGGGGTTATGAGCGTGTTATATTTGCGGCTGAGTATTTCACTGAGCGCATATTTAACGCCGGTTTTGCCGTAGCTTCCCGTTATGCCTATGCGGATTAGCCCTTCATGCTCCTTAAGCATACGCTTCGCATCGTTAAGATACCATTGCTTCACGCCTTCCTCTATGGGATAGGTGATAATATAGCATATGAACACAAACAGCGGCAGTATAAGCCCCGGAAGGTAGCGTATTATCATCGGCGGCATGTATACTATCCACGCAAGGCCGTACTTATCCCAAAGCAAGGGAGAGAAGAACATTGCGCTGAACAGCGTTGCCAATATGAATTCCGCCGCAAGCAGGCGCTTTACGCGGCCCGTATAGGCGATGGGCTTAACGTGCGGCTTTTTCTCATAGGAAAAATATATCACCGCAAGCATGGCTATGTATACTATATCCGCAAGATAATAGCATATGCGGCCGATAAGCGGATTGGTTCCGCCTATAAGCACATAGCCCGCCCTCAGCGCAAGCGCCGCCACGCCCGCGACAAAGCTCGGCACAAAGTCCGAGCCGATATGCTTCATAAGCCATTTCAGGTACATTTTGCCCTGATAACTTTCAAGCTGCAATATATGCACCAGCGGAACGGACGCCGCCACAACGGCCGCCCCCATGAATACGCTGAGCGCATAACTCAGAATGCTGCTAACAAGCTCGTTTCCCATAGGTAAAAGATTTCTCCTATTCTTTCAAATACGCCTTCATAACGGCGCAGAACTGCGGATATTTCTCCGCGTATGAAAAATGCCCCGCGCCTTCCAGCACAGCTAAGCCCGCATTGGGCATTTTCTTTTCCATCAGCTTTGCGTATTCAAGCGGCGTCGCCGTGTCCTTATCGCCCCATATGAGCAGCGTATCGTTCCTTATGCCGCTAAGCAGCGGCGTAAGATCCTGATTGACAACGTTTACGAACGTCTTTCGCATAACGTCCGTCTTAAGCGCGCGGTAATCCGCGCTGCCGGCGTTTTTCTGCCTTTCGCTCAGCCTGAATACCCTGTCTATAAAGCCTATCCTGGCAAGCTTTTTAGCCAGCTTATAGGCCCATGTTTTTACATGATACTTAATTGTTCGCCTGGGCCGCACGCCCGCCGCGTCTATCATGATAAGCTTATCAAAAAGCGCATTGTCCTCAGCCGAGAGCATTATTGTAACCCGTCCGCCGAAGGAATGGCACGCTACCGAGCAGCCCACTATTCCCTGCTGCTCAATAAATGCCTTGGTAAAGTGCGCATAGTCCGCAACGCCCCACGCTTCCTTGGGCTCCTCTGTACCGCCGAAGCCCGGGAACGCCAACGATACCGCTTCGTACCCCAGCGCCGCAACGCAGTTCGCAACGGGCGCCATGGCCTGTATGCTGCTGCCCCAGCCATGCAGTATAAGTATCGGCCTACCTTCGCCGCGGCGTTCGTATTCGGTTTTAAGCCCCAGTACCTCGCAATACACCTTTTGCCCGTCTCCTTAGCTTATTCGCCCTTTTTCAGCGCCTTATAGCGCGATGCGTAGCCTTCCTTATTTTCCTGCCGTGCGCGCGCGAATGCCATTGCGTCCGCAGGAACGTCCTTATTTATGGTTGAACCCGCCGCGGTATACGCCCCGTCGCCGACCGAGACCGGCGCTACCAAATTGGTTTGGCAGCCGAGGAACACATCGTTGCCCACGGTAGTGCGGTGCTTATGCACGCCGTCATAATTTACGAATACGCATCCGCACCCAACGTTTACCCGCGCGCCTACGTCCGCATCGCCTATGTAGCTCAGATGCGGCAGCTTTGTGCCTTCGCCGATGTTTGAATTTTTCACTTCCACAAAGTCGCCTATCTTGCAGCCGTCGGCAATGTCCGTCTTGGGCCTAAGGTTGACATACGGGCCTATCGTCACGCGGTCGCCCACGCGCGCCTCGTTGGCAAAAACGTAATTCAGCACGCAGCTTTCTCCTATTGCGCTGTCGTTTATGTTGCAGCCGGGCTTAAGCTCGGTATTCCTGCCTATTACCGTTTTGCCCGTCAGTGTATTGTTAGGCCAGATAACGGCGTTTTCGCCTATTTTGACGTCCGCACCTATATACACCGTTACGGGCTGCAAAATGCTCACACCGTTTTCAAAGTGCATATCCTTTATGCGCCGCTGCATCGCTTCTTCGGCAAGGCTGAGCGTTTTTCTGTCAACTATCGCAGCGGATGCATATTCGTCCGCCTCTATATATTCCGCGTTCATGCAGCCTATAAGCGCGTCTATACCAGCCGCGTTCTTCAGCACGGCCGTATCTATGCTCCATGCGAGCATCTCGCGGCCTTCGTGCGTAAGCGCCGCGCACGGTGCGGTTGCTTCACCCAGCTTCTCGGCATCTTTTTTTGACACTATCTGATTCATGCAAAGCAGCACTGCCCTGTCGTATTCGGCAATGCTTTGGACAAGCTCAATAATTCCGCTGCCTATCGTCCTTGCTTCGCCGTTTGCTTGGCTTATGACCGCTTCGTCGTCCGTTGCTATAAAAACGTCCTCAGCCGCGCTGTGCGCCGCCTCAAGCGCCCATTTTACGATGCCGCGGCCTGCCACGGTCACGTTCGCCATATTCTCTATGCGGGCGGCTTTGCCTGCCCCCAGTATCACCGCGCAAATATTTGCCATGTTTTTCTCTCCCTTCAGGCCGCGCAATATAAGCACCGGCCGTGAATTTCCCTCTAAGAGAATATTTTATGTTTTGCTGTGTCCGCATGTCAAGGCAAAACAATATTCCGCCACCATACAGGCATACATATTATACTATACCATCTTATTCCGCCGCTGTACATAACTTGATGTGTGCATTATGTTAATTTAGTTTGATTATGCGGCAAAAAACGTTTATAATATATTGATGCAATACCGAAAATACGGAGGTTGACTTGTTCCGTTTTGATATAATCACTAATTTGGCGATGCTCATAGGCTTCGCCGCAATACTGGGCATTGGTGTTTACCGGCGTGAAGGTTCCGTTCGCGCGGCCTATTGCGTGCTTTTCTGCATTTGTCTCGGCGCGGCGTATGCGCTCAAGCTTGGCATGGCAGATCCTGCCGGAAGCATATTCATGCCGTTCCATAAGCTTTATAATTTCAGCGAATACGGTTCCGCCGGCGTTCTGGACGACCTTTTTTCCTATGCCCTGCCCTATCTTGCGGCCGGCTTCCTTTTCATGCCCGCGTTCCCGCGCTTCAGGATGCTCGGCGCGTTCATAGGCGGGCTTTTGGCTTCGCTTTGTTCGCGCATATACTTTTTGCTTGAAGGCGGCGGCTTCGTTACCGATGAATACCTTTTTGCCGGAATAGGCATGGCAGCAGGCTGCGCGCTTTACATACTGGCGGCCTACATTTTCCGCAAAAAGATAGACTTTAAGGAATTTAAGCTTCCCTTCCCCAAGCATTCAAGCTTTGTATGGTCGCTGACTATACTGCTGATCATATACACCGGCATTGCGTTCACAATGATATTCGGCAGCCACGAACCCTATGATGACATTGCGTTTGCCGCAAACGCATACGAGCTGCCCGCGGACATAACGCTCGACTGCCCGCTTGGCGAAAGCTCAGACAAACTGCTCATGTACGTTCCCTCAACCCAGCCCATAGAAGAACGCCTTATGGCCGTTGCGCAAAGCGTTGGCATATACGACGCAATAACCGCCGCATCCGGCGTATACATCGCGGAAAACGAAACGGGCAGGGTCACAATGACCGAAAGCGGAAGCTGGGTATATGAAAGCTATACCGTGCCCGAAGGCGACCTGCCAACACAGGACGAAGCCGTAAACGCCGTGTTCCGCTTCTTCTCCAGCCGCCAGATACTTTCAACGGACATTGACAAGGTCACCGACATAATAGAGCGCACGGACGATACTACCGGCACCCGCATAGGATACGACATATATCTATCCTCCAGCGTTAACGGCAGCCCGATAGTCAATTCCTGTGCAATAGTTGTTTCCGTGCGCGCAGGCGAAAGCATAGTCAAAATACGCCGCTACGATTGCGATATCCAAGCCGGCGCACAGCTGAACGGAATATCCCAGCAGAAGGCGTACGAGGCCATACTGGCGGGCAGAGGCACAAATACGCTTACCGCCCCCGCGGAATCGGTAATGGTCAATACATGCGATCTGGTGTATATGCAGAATCCCACGCAGGGCTACTATCTCCCCGTTTGGGCATTCGGCTGTACCGCCGCACGGCAGGACGGCACAACAGAAGATTTCTTCATATACATTCAGGCGGATAAATAGTAAAAGGCAAAGTCCGGCAGACCACCGCGGCAGCCGGGCTGTTTTTTTCTTTTTGACAGGGGGCAGTACAATTCGGTCTCAAGCTCGTTACGCCTTATAATGCCTGCCACAGTGTAAGAGTCAATAGGAAACGCAATTTTAATGCATCGCTTCCTCTATCATGCGCATAAGCTTGCTCGGCCTTATTCCCAGCGCCTCGCTTATTCTGAAAAACGTCTCCAGTGTAGGCTTCCTGGTGCCGCGCTCTATCGCGCTCAGGTGCGTGCGCCCAATGTCCGCCAGTCCACTTACCACTTCCTGTGAAAGTCCCTTAGCCTCCCTGTAATCCTGTATCACCCTGCCAACCAACGATGCATCCAGCAGCATAAAAACACCCTCCCGGTAAAGTATTAGCAAATACTTTACGCGAAAAAGCAGCAGCTTTTGACTACATATGTTGTCATTTGAATACAAATGTGTTATTATGCAGTTAGGAAGAAGGCTCACATAAAGGAGAAGAACTATGTCAAACAATCTGGTAACCGCAACATGCCCCAACTGCAATTCCCCATTGCAGATAAAAGAAGGGCAGGACTTTGTAAAGTGCGAATACTGCGGCACGATAAGCAGCGCACCGAAGGCGATAGAGTACCACCAGCACCAAAGCACCAGCTATAATTTCAGCGGCGCAAACCCTATTGTCAATTTCAGCAACGGCCAAGACCTTGAAACGCTGGTAAAGAACGCGGATATGCATTTGAAGCTCAAAAACTACGCCAATGCACAATCAATATATGCGAAGATTTCAAAAGAATATCCTCATGATTATAGAGGATGGTGGGGGTTGGTACTCGCAAAGAGCAGAGAACTCACAGATACCGATATATTCATAATAAAAGATAGTGTTAGCGGGTATATCAGTTTAAGCGCTGAATACAATTCCATAACAAATAACTGGAATAGTGTTCAGAAAACAGCTCCACAAAAAATCAAAAATGAGCTTGCCTCAAAGTATCAGCCTTTTTATGATACATGCTATACGAAATATGAAAAGGCGTTGTATACGTATTCGGTACCCAGATATACAGCGGAAATAGAGGAATACCAAGCCGCAATACAACGGAATCGTGAAAAAATATCCTATAAAGACAAAGATATAAAAGACTCCAAGCAATGTATAGAAACCAAGCAACGCTCAATTAGGAAAAGCACGTCGAGTATAGCATGGCGTACACTTTTGGGCATCGTTTCGGGCGTTATATCTTTTGCATTGGTTGGGTATGCTTTGGCGCTGCTTTTTACATTTTCCATAATAACACTTATTTATGGAGTATTAGTTGGAGCAGTAGCAATACCATTCGTTATAATTTTTCTCAGACAACGTGAGGAAATAAAATTAAGCAAGGACAGCATTAAAAGTTCAAAGAACGATATAAACAAATATAATTCAGAAATCGCTGAATGCCGGAAGGAAATTGATGAATTGAACAAAGAAATCAAGAAAACTGAAAGCGACATAAAGGAAGCCCAAGCTAACCTTACCAAGGCCGAGAAGAAGTTGGTTGAGCTTACAAGGAAAGCGTAAGATATAATGAAATAAAGGAAGTAAGAAAGCCCATCGTAAGGTGGGCTTTTTACCTTTTATGGGGGAGCTGTCACTGTCAGGCAACTGAGGGGTTGTAACAAACAAAGAGATGTAAGTTACTTTATAACCCCTCCGGCTTTCGCTTGCGCGAAACCCACCTCCCCTTTCAGGGCAGGCTTAATGTAAGAGTTTATACCGCACCAAAATGCGCCACCATTTATGGGGGAGCTGGCAAGCCGTAGGCGAGACTGAGGGGTTGCGATAAACAAGAGCAGCCCCGATACCACACCTCCAAAGCTGTCCCCGTTTACGGGGAAAGTGTCGCGGCGTAGCCGTGACGAAAGGGGA
>ERZ827168.901-NODE-901-length-44327-cov-10.685015_pt1 | contig 44327 bp, 39 predicted proteins | sample MGYA00519868_ERZ827168 | MGnify/ENA primary metagenome ERZ827168 (study PRJEB31778, sample SAMEA3449271) | human gut metagenome | biome: human gut; feature: human-associated habitat; material: faeces | place: United Kingdom | collected 2010/2012 ...
AGTTATGACGTTTAAACTTTAAAATATTTATGACTTTCTATTTTACAATTTATAAAATATACTTTCAGTCTGAAATCAGACTGTTTTTTATTATTTTAAAACACTTCTATTAATGATATAATATCTTTAAGAGTTGATTTAATGAATATAAAAAAATACAAACGCCAAAAAAGACAAAATAATACAAAAACTACTCTCAAATTTGAAAGTAGTTTTATTTTGCTATCTTCTAATCTCTCTGACATATGTACAAATAGCTATAACTTAACAAAAAAATACATTAGATACAAATAACATACTACACATTAAAAATAATAGAATAAATACATATAAAATAACATTATACACTTTATCATTCTCTTCACTGCCAATTAAATATATTGGATAACATCCTAAAAAATAACGATAAAAACTAGTACTAGGTATATTATAACCATCTCTACAACTACTAAATATAGCTAATATAGATAAAATCATATATATACTATTAATAGTTAATTTCTTATTTTTTACTATATCTTTATAAATTAAATATATCATTAACCCTAAAAACATATAATTAACAACAAAATATAAACAATTACCAAAAACAGGAAACTTAATAACATACTTAATATCCATAATTATTACTAAAAATATATTACTACTAATTCTATCCCAATACATATACTGTGAATCAATAAATAAATGCCAATTGTTAAATACAACTTGTAAATATACTGGATATATTAAACTAATTATTGTTGCAGGGATATACATAATTAAAATATCTTTAAACTTAACTCTACCTTTAATAAATTCATAAAACATATATATAAATATACTAAAGAATAACATACTACCCATATTTCTACAGAATACTGATAATCCTAAACTAATACCTGCTAATAAATATTTCTTATTTTTATATAAATATAATGTTAATATTGTTAAAAATATAAATATACTCTCTGTATATAACAATATTGAAAATATTGCTATAGGTGAAAAGAACCATAACTTACTACCTTTTATACTACTTAATTTGTATATAATTAACCCTGTAAAATAAGTACAAACTATATTAATAATTACTAAAGAAACACTTCCTAAATATCTAATAATTAAAGGTATTAACGGAAAGAAAACTACTGTCCCATCACTATATCCATTATTAGCTATCTCTACATACCATTCATTATCAAAATAACTATATATATCCAAAACATTAGTATTACTAAATAAACAATAAGATAATATAATTAGTAGTAATAATAATCTAGAAACTAAAAAACATTTAAATACTTTTTTATTATATAACTTATTCATATCCATCACATTAAAAGTATACCAAATTAAAAATAATTAATCAATTAGCATTATTTAAAAATATAAACATATATTATAGTGTTAAAGAAAGGATGAAATAATATATATGGAAACACTAAAAGTAAGGTCAAAATCTAACCCAAATTCAATAGCAGGAGCATTAGCAAATGTTCTCAAAGAAAAAAATACTGTTGAAATACAAGCTATTGGTGCCGGAGCATTAAATCAAGCTATTAAGGCGATTGCTATTGCACGAGGCTTTGTAGCACCATCTGGTAAAAATCTAATCTGTATTCCAGCATTTACTGATATTATGATTGATGGCGAAGAAAGAACTGCTATCAAATTAATAATTGAAGCTAAATAAATTTAGTACCCATTACCTCACAGTAATGGGTTTTATTTTGCAAAGAAAAAATCCTAATTCATAGGATTTTCTAAATTAATACTCATTTTTAAATTTTTCTCAAATATTGGTACTAAATCCGATAATAATTTTGGATCATTAACACTTTCAATTGTACCATCTTCATAACATACTCTTAAAATTCTATATTTTTGTTTAGTATCATCACCAGTTTCATCTACTTCATCAGTAAAGATAAATTCTTCACCTCCATGGCTAATAGAATCAATAACTACTACTTGATTATCATCATCTAAAGTAAGCACATCATATCTTTTTAAACTCATATACTAACCCCTTCCCTTTTATTTCATTTTTTTCGCAATGTTATATTCATAAACACCAGCACCAATAGCAGCACTACCAAACAATAATGCCGGATTAACAACTGCTGCAACAGCTAAAACGCCAACAACACCAATCCATCTCAAAGCAGATTTATTTAACACTTTAGAAATTATATTATTCTTTAATTTATCACTAGCTGTTGATATTCCCTTAACTCCATGTTTAAATTTATCTTTAAATTGTGTAACAGGACTATTATCAACTGGTTCACGTTCTAATTCTTCATCTTCTTCCTCAATATCAAAGCCATCATCAAGTCCCTCCTCGGGAAGATGTTCTTCAGAATTATCATATTCTTCCTCAGAAATTTCTTCAGGAACTTCACTTTCAAGATTACTATCCAATGAATTATCCTCTACAGGGATTTCAGAAGCAACAGGTTCATCTGTAACATTAGGAGTTTCTTCAACATTAGTAACTGGTTCTTCACGATTTACAATATTTTCTTCAACTTCAGGTTCCGGAGTATTACTAACTTCTAGATCTCTTTTGACATTTTTTAACATCTCATTAATATTATCATATTCGTAATACATAACATCATATGAAAGACTATTTAAAGTCAGATTTGAACCTACCATATTATCTAAATTATATTTAACATTATTTCTGTAAGTACGATAATTATCAACACTTAAATCTCTAGATATCAATAACTTACATATCTCAGACATATCTAGATTAATTTGATTATTTAAAGATTCAACCATTTTTCTATGGTCTTCTCTCATGTAATCCTCAGTATCAATATTTCTTATATAATTAACAATAACAGCAATCCTATTTCTATTCTCACCAATTCTATTACTAATTTCAGTTATATTATTAATATAATCAACAGAAGGTCTTAACTCCTCATCACTAAAATTAACCTTATGTTCACTTTCGTATTGTTCAATTTTAGTATTTGTTTCACTTATTTTATTATAAATATCAGATAATTTAACATAAAAATCATTAAGAATTTTATTTAAGTTACCAGTCCTCTCTGAATTTCTTCTAGCATCACGTAAAGAACGAATCCAATAACCAAACTCACCATTCAATTGGCTTACATTACTAATTGAGTTAAAATCAAATGTATAAGCACCATGAAAAACATCTTTATTAGCAGATAAGAATGAAACTAAAAGTTCGATTTGATCTGCTTTTTGCATATTTAAAGAAGATAATTCACTATTAAGTTTGTTTCGTTCATTAAAATTATTAACCTCAAAATTTACAAAGTCCATATTAACAACCTCTCCTTCAATCTACTATAAATTATATCAAACAATCATCTAAAAATCAACTATTCTATATTACTTTATCAAACTATATAAAACAGCAATTTCTTTATTAGATAGTTTTCTATATTCACCTGTCTTCAATCCTGTTAAATCCATATTAGCATACTTTTCCCTCTTTAATTTAGATACTCTATATCCTAAAGACTCAAACATTTTTTTAACTTGATGATTCTTTCCTTCATGAATAGTTAATTCTACAATACTTTTTTCTTTCTTAGCATCAACACTTTTTAATTTAACATGACACTTAGCAGTCTTAACACCATCAATCATAACACCATCTTTTAGTCTTTTAATATCATATCCTTTAACTATACCATCTACTCTAGCCACATAAGTTTTATAAATATTACTAGATGGATGCATAAGTTTATTAGCAAGTACTCCATCATTAGTAAGAAGTAATAACCCTGTAGTATCATAATCTAATCTACCAATTGGATATATTCTTGTTTTAGTATCTATTAAATCTACTACTGTCTTTCTTCCTAAATCATCACTTACTGTACTAACAACACCCTTAGGTTTATTTAAAATATAATATTCATAGTTCTTATTATTATCTAAAATAGTATTCTCTACTTCTATAGTATCACTACTCTTTACTTTTACTCCCATTTCTCTAACTGTAATACCATTAACTTTAACTTTACCATCACTAATTAGTTCTTCAGCTTTTCTTCTTGAACAATAACCTAAATTAGCAATAACTTTTTGTAATCTCTCCATAAAATTCACCTATCCATGTATTATATACTATAACTAACAAAATATCTAGATATTATTTTCTAATTTGTATAGATTCTACATTAATTTTAGCTTTAATAACCTTTCCCATATCCTCATTTTGATTCTCACCATTATCATCAAACCAAACAAGAAGCAAATATCTTGCACTTTCATTATATCCTAAGAACAAATTATTAGCCATATTAACTACCCCTGTCTTAGGTAGATTACCACTACTCATTAACACATTATTAGCATTATATAAAGCATACTTAATATTACCATCATTGAAAGTATTCTCTAACATTTCAACACTAATACTAATTTTTTGATCTAAAGTACCTGTACTAGTTACAACAAAATTATTTCTATATACATTATCATAATCATTAACACTAGGTACATTTCTAGGAAATAAAGTAGGATTATCAATATATATTCCATCAATAAAGTTTAATTCAAGTTTACCGGTATATAATATTGTATTATCCCTCTTTTGACTAGCCATTAAAGAATATAAAGCAAAAGTAATACCTACTATCATTGTAATCAAAGTTAGAATTAAGATAACTACATAAAAGAAATTCTTTTTATCATTACTATTTTCATACATAAACATCACCTATCTTCTATTACAATATTACCATTATAATTTACTAGTTGAATTATTACTGAACCAGAAAATTTCTTTCCCATCTCTTCAACCTGAAACTTATCTAAATTATTTATATATAATACTATCTCATATCTCTTTGGTCCATCATCCTTACTAAGTGAAAAAGTATTAGGTTTTCCATTACTATCATAACCAAATAAAGAAGTATCTTTTCTACTAGCCACTAGTAAATTATTACCACCATTAATTGGATATACTAAAGTAGGATTATCATTTTCATCAAGTTCATAGAAAGCATAACTAAGTTGCGAAAATTCATTTACACTACTTCTTAAATACGCTACAAAATTAGCTTTATCCCCAATATTTTCAATTGTAAAACCATATACTGTACACACTTCTTTATCATTAATATCTAAACATTGTTTACCATCAGTACGACGGTAAGCCGCATCTACTTCTTTAAAATTACCAGGAATAACACTATTCATTGATACCGTCTTACCATCAGTATAATTTAACTTAATATAAGCCGCTGTGGCATTAACACTATTGCTTGAAACCATAACTAAATAATAAGATAATGTTGCACCCAACAAACTAATAAATAAACCAGAAATAACAAACACATATATTAACAAATTAGTAGTATATTTCTTTCCATTATTCATTTATATCACCTTCTTTATAGCTAATCTTTAGAACTTAAATCATCATCACTATTAAATAAGAAACTAGCTTGCAATCCCTTAACTCCTTTATAACCACTACTAACATTAATAGTAGCCTTAAATGTTTTATTACCATCGAGTTCTGATTGATCTTCATTAATCTCTTTTAACCACATAACAATCTCATAACTAACTTCCCCTCTAGTCGTATTTGTACTAGCTGGAATATAAGTATCAAGTTTATCTAAAACAATCGCACTATAATCTTGATAATTAAGTTTAGTTGAAGGAATAACCTCAGTATACTGTACTATACCATTACTATCTTTTATAACACGATATACTTGATAATATAAGTTATGAAACTCATTATTCCCCTCAACAGGATTTAAAGTCATAGTAATAGGCACTGGTGATTGGAATGATGGATTAATAACTGTAAATGTATAAGCACTACATACTTCACGTTCACCACTTAAGCATTTATCTTCCCCAGTCTTTAAAACACTATCATTAACAACATCTTCAGTAGTAGGAAAAAGATTAGACTTAATATAACTAGTATCTTCTTCAAGTAATAAACTAACATCTAATGAATCTACATTAACTGAATTATCACCACTAGAAATACCTGCCTCAAAGAAAGCATATGTTGCACCCACTACTACCATTATTAGTACAGCAACGCCAAATATTGTATAAAATAGCATTTTCTTCTTATCATTATCCCAATTCATAGACAACACCTCTTTACCTATTCTACCATCTATTATAATAATACCAAAATCAAGTAAAAAAATCAATAAGAAAACATTGACTTAACCACCAATAATGATATAATTAAATTACTTTAGATTGTTGCAGGTGTATTTATACACTTGGTAGAAGTATTTCAAAAGGAGGAACTAACGTTCTTCCTTTTGCTTTGCAATAATATAACTAAACATATCTATCAAAAAAGAACCAAAATAAATTTGATTCTAATATTTCTTTAATATATCATTTATACTAGCAATTGATTCATCAACTTCTTTTAAAGACATCTTACTAGAAGGTATAACAACATCACTTTCTTTAATAATATAATCATCTTTACTAGTTAAACTAACCATCTTATATGAATAATTAGCTTTATCTTTAACAACATATGAACCATTACTAGCTCTATCCATAATAGGTATCTCAGTAAGTTTTAATTGTTTATTCTCTTTATCAGTAGATATAATAATCTCATTCTTACCATTCATAATATAAGTAAATACTATCTTACTAGGATTACTCTTAATCTCTTTCATCAAAAGTAAACCACGATTACCCCTAGTAGTCTTATCTATCTCTGTTAATTTAAGTCTCTTACCAGTACCCTTATCAGTAATAACTGTAATATATTCTTCACTAGGACTAAATAAATATGAACTAACTACTTCATCATTCTTTAAATTAATAGATTTAACGCCAGATGCTCTAATACCAACAACACTAATCTCACTAGTATTATACCAAAGACCATATCCATTCTTAGTAGCCACAAATACTTCACTTAAATTAGAATAATCAACATTAATTACCCTATCTTCATCTTTTAAGTTCATCATATTAACTTCTTTAGTATATCTCTGAACCTTAAAATCACTTAATTTAGTTCTTTTAACCATACCATTCTTCGTAAATGAAACAATATATCTATCTTCATCAAAGTCATATACTGGCATAGCACCTATTATCTTTTCGCTCTCTTGCATACCAATAATATTACTTAAATGCTTACCAAAGTCTTTCCATTTAGCCTCAGGTATCTCATAAACTGGTAAATATAAATAGTTACCTAAATCAGTAAACACTAATATAACATTTAAAGTATTAATATTATATAAACCAATAATATAATCATTCTCTTTTAAACCTGTCTCATCATTAGCATTATAACTTCTTAAAGAAACTCTCTTAACATAACCATCTTTAGTAATAGCCACAATAACATCTTCTTTAGGTAACATTGAAGTATTATCTATTTTAATATCCTCTATCTGTTCCCTAATCTCTGTCTTTCTAGCTACACCATATTCTCTTCTAATCTTACGAAGCTCTTCTTTAATAACATTCTTAAGTTTATCCTCACTACCAAGTATCTCATTTAAAGCATTCATTATCTTAATTAAATTATCTTTCTCTTCTTGTAAAGCCACTATATCTGTATTAGATAATCTATATAATCTCATATCTACAATAGCTGTTGCTTGTTCTAAAGTAAAATCAAACTTCTTAACTAAATTATCAATAGAATCTCCTCTATCTTTACTAGATCTAATAACTTTAATAACTTCATCTAATATAGATATTGCTTTAATTAAACCTTCAACAATATGAAATCTAGCTGAAGCATGATCCAAATCAAACTTCGTTCTCTTAGTAACAACTTGTTTCTGATGAACTATATAAGCATCTAACATTCTTAAAATACCTAATTGTTCCGGTCGACGATTAACTATTGCAATCATATTAAAATTATAACTTATTTGTAATTCAGTATTCTTATATAAATAATTTAAAATATTCTGACTATTAGCATCCTTCTTAAGTTCAATAGTAATTTGTAAACCATTCTTATCAGATTCATCTCTTATCTCAACAATGCCATCTAGCTTCTTTTCATAACGAAGTTCATCAATCTTCTTAACAAGTAATTGCTTATTAACCTCATAAGGTATTTCTGTAATAATAATCTTATTTTTATCAACAATCGTCTTAGATTTAATAACAATCTTCCCACGACCATTTTCATAAGCACTCTTAATACCATCAATACCCTCAACAATTGCTCCGGTAGGAAAATCAGGACCCTTAATAAAGTTCATAATAGTATCTAATCGACAATTAGGATTATCCATACGATATATTGTAGCATCTATTACCTCACATAAATTATGTGGTGGAATGTTAGTAGCATAACCAGCCGAAATACCTGTCGTACCATTAACAAGTAAGTTAGGAAATCTAGCCGGTAATACTGTTGGCTCTAACAAAGTATCATCATAGTTAGGCGCAAACACCACCGTATCTTTATCTATATCTTTTAACATTTCATTACTAATTTTAGATAATCTAGCTTCTGTATAACGAGATGCAGCTGGAGGATCACCATCAATCGAACCATTATTACCCTGCATATCAATAAAAGGTGCTTTCATCTTCCAATCTTGACTCATTCTAACAATAGCATCATAAATAGAAGAATCACCATGTGGATGATATTTACCCATAACATCGCCAACTGCTCTAGCAGACTTTTTATATGGTTTATCAAAAGTATTTTTTTCTTTATACATAGAATATAAGATTCTTCTCTGAACTGGTTTTAAACCATCACGAACATCAGGAATAGCTCTATCTTGAATAATGTATTTAGAATATTTTCCAAATCTCTCACCCATAATCTCTTCCAATGAATAATCATATATTCTCTTAAGTACTTCTTCCATGCTTATCACCATAACTTAGTTTACCATATTTTACTTGACTTGGCAAATAGAAGACATATTTTTTACACTTTTTGGCATAATAAAACATACCGAAGTATGTTTTATTCAAAATTGAATTCAGCTTTTAATTGAGATCCACCTTCTGAACTAAATGTGATTTGACCAGTTAAAGTCTTATTCATATCTGGTTGAGATTCATCAAGATTTTCTAACCAAAGAATTAAATAATACTTTGCAGTTTGACCACTAGTAACAGTAATAGTAGATTGACCATTATAAGTTAATGGATTTGATGCAGCAATAACATTAGTAGCATTTGCTCTATTATAAGTAAATGCAGTTGGAGTTTCTTCAGAACCATTTGCAGTAGCTAATATAGCATAAATATTAGATTCTCCAGCCTCATTAACAAAACCATTAGCAGATACATCAAATGATGGAGTTAAAACAACATCATCAGCCGTATTAGTTAAAGTAGTTTCGTAAACAGCGCAAACTTGATATCCATCTTTATCAATACATCCTTCAGATAAAGCTTTATCTAAATAAGTAGTACTTTGAGCACCACCTGTTAAAGTAGAATCAAGTGGTATTAAAGCTTTATATTCACCAGTTGGATAAACAGGTTTAAACGCTAATGAAGTAGCAAATTGATAAGAAGTTATATTAACTGAATCAGCAGCACTATTAACTTGTGTACTAAAGTAAGCAAATGTAGCACCTACTATAGCAACAATTAGTGTAAGAACACCAATAACTCCTAAAAATATATCCCTTCCTCTAGTTTCATCCATATTATTCATATCCTCCTTTACTATAATAATGATAACAAAAAAATAGACAAAATGCAATACTATTTTTTCATTATCAGAAATTTTCCCCAAGTTAATTAGACTCTTAATTTTTCTATAAAAAGCAACATATCAACACATATTTTTTGATTAATCTAATTTTTGGCACAAAATATCCCTATCAAAAAATAGGCATTTTTAAAATTTCAAAGAACTTATTTAATCACTCATGTTATTCCCATAAATATATCACCGATTCTCTCTGTCATTTGTATTTCTTTCTCAAATATTTTCTTCAACATTATATATGTATATTTAACTACTATTTTTAGTCTTACCTTAAAATACAATTCTAATAGATTACTCACTAATATTGTCATTTGAAATATATAATTTATAGCATTAAACTCACCAATAAATATATGTTCTAAATTATATTGTTGTTTTAGTTTTCTAAATCCACAATTTTCTATATTCCATCTTAAATGCATAATTTTTATAATTGTCCTTACACTATGATTTAACATGTTAGTTGCAATATATAATTCCTGTGTTTTTTCCTTACCTTCATGCCAATATTGTTCTATACTTCTTATTACTTTTACTGGATGTTCATATGTAGAAAACTCAAATTCATCACTCCATACTTTAACTTTTTTAATAACTCGTTCATAATATTTTGTTGTTTTAATGCTGTTTTTATTTATACTTTCTTTAGTTTCAACATATACTTTTACTCCTAATTGTTTATCGGTAGTAGCTCTTTCTTTTAACATTATCTTTGTTTTTGAATAATCTTTATGTTTAGCTTTTTCGGAAAACTTTACACTTTGTTCCTCAATTACTTCTACTACTTCATATTCTGTCTTTGGCTTGTTTTTCTCAAATAATCCTTTAGCGTCTTTGTAAATAAGTTTAGTATCATCTTTCATTCTAATGACAAAATATTGTGATCTATCGTTAATAGCAGTCATAATATTCTTATTTAAATATAAAGCATCCATAACATGGACATCTATGATTCTACCTATTTTTTCTTCAACAATAGGTATCATTTCTAACATAGCGGTAGTTTCTCCAAATGTTTTAGCTTTTTCTTTACCCTTTTTTGTTAATGCTTTTTCCTTTTCTATCATTTGTTTTGTTGTAATCATAATATTGGCACGTTCACCAATATTCATAGCGCATAAATATTTTATGTACTTATTTACATTACCATCTTCATGTTCTCTTTCTGGTAAGTTATTAATTTCTTTAGATGTCTCATTTAATTCAATACCATCCCATGCACATACAGATAATCCATCAATTAAATTTTTCTTAAAAAACTTATTTTCTTTAGCTTTATTTATAATACTTTTGTTAATACCCACTAATTGCTTATAATCAGTTTCTATAATGCAGTCCCTTAGAGCATGAATTTTTGGAATATACTCTCTTTTACTAAAGAAATTTTTTAGTGAAGTATGTTTATCATGTGTTGTAGTATTAAGTTCATTAATACTATTATGATGACACAAACAACCAAGCATCATCATTTTAGCCCCAGTTGAAGCCTTTGTTTTAGGTCTAGCGCCAAATTTTAAATTTTTAGTAGAAACTCTCTCTAAACTATTGAATTTATCTCCAATATCATATACACTATAAGTGTAAGTGAGAAATTTTTTTAGACTAATTTCATTTACAATCAACTTCCTTTCAATTCTTTTTACAATTTAATTGTATCATGGAAGTTGACTTTTTTTGTTAAATAATTTCAAATTTGGATTTTTATATGCGGAACTCATTTTGAGTTTTTTATTTTTGTTCAAAAGAAAAGACACTAAAAATATTTATTTAGGGAAAATTTCTGTTTCATTATATAGCGAAAAAAAGAACGATTTCTCGTCCTTCCTATTTAGGCTATTAATCACCTGATTCTTCAACACCAGCAATATAACCAACGATTTGATTCTTACCATCAGATGTACTAGCTGATACAGTACCAGAGTAAGCTTTACCAGCTCCACCAGATGTTTGATCAGTGGCAGCATTTTCGTAATATAATACGATAGTGTATTGTTTAGTACCAGTAGAAGCAGCTAAATTAGTATTAGCAAATATTTTAGAATCTGCAGGTACAGTTTCACAAGCTTGTGCTGTAGTAGCAGTAGTATCTCCTTCGTATACACAATATTTCAAACTGTTATCGAAATTATTGCTATCAGTCTTTAATGATAAGTATACTTGAGTAGCAACTGATGAAGTATTCTTAACTGTGAAAGTATAATAACTACACATACCATAGTTACCTTCTTTGTTAGCAGCACTTGCACCACGACATTTACCACTGTTAGCAGTCGCATCACCAGTTTGAGCGAAAGAAGCTAACATAGTAGCAGGGCTAGCTGGAATTAAATCTGGAGCAACATATTGTCCATCTTGAGTGATTTCCAATGTACCAGAAACGTTAGCTGAATTAGCAGCTGCAGCTCCTGTAGCACCATTAGTACTAGCAGCGAAGTATGCAAATGTAGCACCTACTATAGCAACTACTAAAGTAGCAACTCCCATTACTCCGTAGAATATTCCTCTTCCATTATTATTTTCCATATCTTTTCTTATCCTCCTTTACAATAATAATAATAGCAAATTATTAGATAAAATGCAATACGTTTTTTACATTTTTAGAATATTTTTTTCGCACCTATCATAAACTTATAGATTACACTAGTATATATTCCCTTGATATTATTCTATTATCACTACAATATTCAATAACATACTTATTATTCTTTTTACATATAATTATACCTATAGTTTTATCATGACTAATTTTCTTAATATTTCTATCTATATAATTCATATATACCTCTATTTGTCCTATATATTCTTTCCTTAATTCACATGCTTTAAGTTCTACTACTACATAACAATTAAACTCTATATTAAATAATAATAAATCTATATAATTATATCTATCCCCTAATTTTATTTTATGTTCACTATCTATAAAACTAAAACCATTACCTAACTCTTTCATAAATGAAGAAATATCCTCTAATATTAATCTTTGCAACATCTTCTCTGATATATCTTCATAATTATATTTATTCTTAATTACTATTGGATTCTTAACAAAATCTACCACACTAGTTTCTTTACCATTAATTAACTTATTTTTAGTTTCATCATCTAATCTTTCATATTCATTAGATTTAATTCTACTTCTTAATGTTCTAACATCAATTTTACTATCAATACATACATTTAAATAATATAATAGTTTATTAAAATCTTTTATCGGTAATAGTTCTGTATAATGACTCCACGATAATTGTGTCGACATTGTCGACACTTTTCCATCACTAAAGACATTATAAAATTGTTTCATTCTAAATAATGTTCTTTTATTATACTTTCTTCCCACTTCTTTAACTAATCTTTTAGAATACTCATCAATGATATTATCCCCATATTTTCCACCTGCTTCATTCAATAATCTTCCTATTTCAAAATATGTAATAACTGTGTTTTTTTCTTTAGAATAATCTTTTACCTTACCATATATTTCATTATCAATTATTTTATTCTTTATCACATCATAATAATTCATACAAAACCTCCCTTTTACAAACTTCAATTGTGCCGACATTGTCGGCACTTTTTAATAAATAATTACATTCTCATACAATAGGTGCCCCACTGGGGCACCTTTTAACCAAACAATTGGTGCGACAGTGTCGCACCTTTTTATCTAACTATATAAATACATCATACCAAACTATAATTACTATTTCAACAAAAGTAACTCCTAGCAAACAGCTTTATTACATAGCAAAAAAAGCATATAATCATCTAGACTATACACTTATAATTTATATTATGATAAATAATTATCAGACACTAATGATACATCTTTAGTATTATTAATTAAGCCCAATGTAGGTAATACTAAATCATTGTTATCTTTAGCAATATCTTCTATTTTAGATAAAGTATTCGTAGGTTTAACTGAACCTATCTTATCTATATCCGGCATTACTAATCCCATAGTATCATCTTTTACTTTCTTATTTTCATTCTCATACATATTATCATCTAAGAATGGATCAATATCTTTAAATATATCTTCCTCAGTCATCGGAACTTCTTTAGTAAGTATATTCTTCTTACTCTCTTCTTCCTCTTCTACTTTAGGTTCTTCATCTAAGAATATATCATCTTTATCATTCTCAACTGTAATAATATTATCTTTATCAATATCTAAAGCTTCAACTACTCTTTTCATAACATCAATAGCTTGCATAGATACAACATCAGTATCAAAGTCAACAGCATCTTCAACTGCTACCACTTCATTATCCAAATGTTTTATATCTTCAACCTTAGGTACTTCTTCCTCTACTACATCTTCTTCAGTATCTTCTACTTCTATAGTAGGTTTCTTATCAATATCAAATATATAATCAGATACTACATCTAATATTTCTTTATCACTATTTCTCATAGTTAGTTCTTTTAAATCATTCTCATAACCATCTAAAGTTAATATTAAATTATCAATACTTTCTATAGTATACTTCTGTGCCTTAACAACACCAAACTGATCACATACTATATCATAAAAACTACTTAATACATCAAAACTATCTATATCTAAGTCATTTCTAAGTACTAATCTTTCATTTAATAAATTAGTAATATTCTCTCTCTTACTAAATATATCTTTATATTCAGTCTTCTTATCAAGAACCATCTTATATAATTTTAATATATATATCTTTTCAACATCACTATAATAATCTACTTTAGCGTCTCTAACATAAGACTTATATTCATTCTTTTCATCTTCTCCAATACCAGAATTCTCTAAAGCATCATAAGAAGCAATAAAAGTATCTAAAGTAGCCTTCTTATCTTTAGAACTTACATCTAAGTCCTCTAATTCTTTATCTATATCAGTATAACTTAACTTACTATAATATTCATCATCTAATATTATTTTATTAAATTCATCTAATAAAGTATCTTCATACTTAACATTAAGAGCTTGATTTTCCGCATTTACTTTATACTTCTCATCTAACTCATCTTTACATTCACTAATACGCTTGTTAATATCATCTATCTTATCAACATTAGCTAAGTATTCATCAATAATACTAAGTCTATTTTCATATAAAGATAATTCATCTTCATCACTAATATCTTTTAAACCATCTAAATTATATAAAGTAATCTCTTTATAATCATCTAAAAAGCATTTTCTATCATAAACTCTTTTTTTAATAAAATCTATTAAATCTCTAAGTCTATCTTCTTCTTCATTCAAGTTCTTAGTAGGATATTTCTTACTAGCTAAAATTTGTAAATATCTATTGTTATATATATCATCTACCCTTCTAGCAGTATCTTCAAATTGTAATAGTAAATCATCACGATTTTTAGAATTACCCAATATTAAACTAGTTCTTAATATTTTATACTTTTTTTCTAATATATCATTAAAAGCACTACTTCCACTTATCATTATATCCCACCTCTATTATAAGTATATATTTTATCAAAAATATTGTCAATAATATAACTTTTCTTTACATAATCTTTTTAAAGTTTTCTACACTTTTCTTTACACTTATTTCTTTCTTTCTCTTATTCTCTAATAATCTATCTTCTTCTTCTTTTTCTTCTATCTTATCTAATGCTGAACTAGTAATCTGACTTCTTAAAACATTCTCAGCTGCTTCCGAAATACTTTCACACATAATTATTTGGTAGCACATATAAAATCCCAGTAAACTAGCTAAAACTTTACTAATATCTGTCTCAGTAATAAAATCTTCTCCCTCATATAACTCCCCTTCTAACTTTACTGGAAATAATTGTAATTTAACAAAACCAAAACTAGTAGAAGAATAATAATGATTATAATATACATTAACTTCACTATATAAATTACTAACAACACCATTTCTTAAGATATTCTCTATCTCACCAAATCTCGTATAAAACTCATCTTTATGTATCTTAAGTAAAGTTAAATCATCACTAAATATTATCTTCTTACCAATAATAATCTTATAACAATCTTTATCTTCTCTTAAACTCCTATTAATCTCACTATTAAAGTTACCACAAAAACCATAATCATTAGCAATATATATATTTAATTTAGGCTTACTAGGATCAGCTTTTAAACTCTTCTTATCTAAAACAATATTTTTATTATAAATAATTCTAGATAAAATACTAGTAACTTCTTCCCCAACATTCTTATACTTAGAGGCTTTTTTAATAGCCTTATCAACATTTAATAACGCGTTAAAATTCATAACCTTAACAACATTCTTAACTCTCATAACATCACCTATAATTTCTTATATTGCTTCTTAACTAAATACTTATTCTTAGTAATAACCTCATTTAACCATTTAAAAGTAATATATAATAAATATAAAAATACAAAGATAATAACAAAAGCTAATATAACTAACAAATATATACTACTATCTTTCATAAAGTAATTATATACATAATTAGCTAGAAATACACACAAACAATTAATTCCATTAAATACTATATTAATGAATATTCTATTGTATTGTTTACTAATTATTGTCGCCATAATAACTAATACATAAGATACTCCAACATAAAGCCAATTTATACCAACAAAACTAATCATTAACCAAGCTAAAAATATAAAATTTAAAGTAATCATACTAAAGGCAATAATTGAACCATTATCCATTCCTAAAAATAAACCATAAAATCTAACTTTATCGCTATTAACATCATATTTCTTTAAAGATATCTTAAAATAAATAAATAACGCTAATAAGAATACAACAGCAATTGCCGCAAATACAATAAAATTACTTAAAATATCAACACTATTCATATTAACCCTCTTCAATCATTAAATTAAATACATTATGACTATTCATATAAAAAGCCTTTATCTTAGAGTATGATATATCTACATCATCACCCTTAATATCTATACTACCTTCTACTTCTCCTATAATAGGTAAATAATCTTTCATAATTAATAAATTATAATCTTTACTAATAACTCTAATAAACTTAACATCTTCATATTCAACCAGACCACTCTCTAAATTAAATATTCTAACCTTAATACCTTTACTATTCATGATATTTACCTATAAATAAGAACTTACTTTCATCCACATCATCATATTTACCACTTAATATATTCTCAACATCTATTAAAATATCCTCTATCTTAACAAATTCACCCTTAATGTTTGTATAAGCTTCCGCTACAAACATTGGTTGTGAAAAATAATATCTAAGTTTTCTTGAACGATAGAATATTTTCTTATCTTCTTCACTTAATTCTTCGATACCTAAAATAGCAATAATTTCTTCTAATTCTTCATATCTAGTTAAATATCTAAGCACTTCCTCTATTAGCTTAAAATGTCTTTCTCCGATTTTTTCAACATCAACTAATTTAGAAGTAGATTTAAACACATTAATAGCCGGATATAAACCTAATTCAGCAATCTTTCTATCTAGAACTATTTGTCCATCCATATAAGAAGTAATAGTAGACACTGCCTCATCATTATAATCATCAGCAGGTATATAAATAGCTTGGAATGAAGTAATTGAACCATTCTCAGTTGAAGAAATTCTCTCCTCTACCTTACTAATCTCATTAGCCATATCAGCCGGATATCCATTCTCAATAAGTAATTGTTTTAACTCAGTAGCAATCTCACTCTTAGCCTGAATAAAACGATATATATTATCAATAAATAGTAATACATCTTTTTTCTTTTCATCACGTAAATACTCTGCTAAAGTTAATCCTGAATAAACACTCTTACTTCTTGATACCGGATTATCACCCATTTGACCAAAAACCATACTCATCTTATCTAATAAATTAGAAGATACCATATCATCATATAATTCTCGACCTTCTCTTGATCTTTCGCCAGCTCCAACAAATACCGCATGCGCATTAATAGAAGAATAAACATTATGGATTAACTCTTTAATAAGTACTGTTTTTCCAACACCAGCACCTCCAAGAAGACCCATCTTAAAACCTTTTTGTAATGGAGCAAAAAAGTCAATAACCTTAATACCAGTCCATAAAATATCACTATTAACATTAAGCTTACTCAAAGATACTGTCTCATTATTAATATTTCTCTTCTTAGAACTAACTATCTCTTTACCATCGATAGAATCCCCATAAGAATTAAATACTCTACCAAGTATCTTATCAGAATACTCAATCTCAATACCATTATTCTTTCTAACTACTTCACTACCCTTTTTTAGTCCTCTAGTAGTCCCTAAACTAATACAAGTAGCACTAATATTATTAACATTAACTACCTCAAAAAGATACTCATCATCATCCTTAACTTTAAGAATATCTCCTAACTTAACATCAGTATCACTAAGAATAACTTCAACACTAATATCAAATATTGAAATAATTTTACCAACTACCATTTTTATCCTCTCCATTATCTAATCGACAAATATATTTTCTTCACTATATAATTCATCTTTCTTTTCTTCTTCTACTACATTACTATCCATAATAAACTTATAACTATCTAACATTTCTTTCTTAGTTTTAGGACTAAATCTATATTGTCTTAAATTATCTAATATCTTCTTACCATTAGTAAGTCTATCTTTAAGTTCATCGCTCATCTCATCAAAGTTAGCAAGTTCATATATTTCCCTAACATCAAGATAAGATAATAACTGAATTCTAACCTTACTACCAACTTTCTTCATATTATCGTCCTGTACATTACCACCTAATCTAGATACTGAAAGTCCATAATCAATTGCTGGTTTCTCACCTTTTGTAAAGTTCTTACTAGATAATACAATCTGTCCATCACAAATACTAATAATATTAGTAGATATATAATCAGTAATATCTCCACCCTTTGTTTCAACAATAGGTAAGATAGTAATAGAACCACCATTAATATGTTGACAACCTCTTTCTAACAATCTACTATGAGCATAGAAAATATCAGCAGGATATGCATCTCTACCAGGAGTCTTCTTACTAGCAAGTGATATCTGTCTATAAATATCCGCATGTTTCTTTAAATCATCAATACATACTAATACATCATAAGTTTGAGCCATAAAAGTTTCTGCTATTGATAAAGCTACATAAGGAGTTAAATAAGTTCTTGTTGGAAGTTCATCATGAAATGATGCAATAATAATAGTATAACTAGCCGCCCCTCTCTTAGTAAGTTCATAGTATATATCTTTTACTTCTTTCTTAGTCTTACCTAAAGCTACATAAATACATAATACATTCTTATCTTTTTGATTAACGATTGTATCTAAACATAACTGTGTCTTACCAGTCTTTTTATCACCAATAATAAGCTGTCTTTGGCCTTTACCAATTGGATATAATAAGTCAATGCCTGTAATACCTGTAAGTAACTCTCTATTAACTGTACCCCTATCCATAATAGAAGTACTCTTATTCTCAACACTAATTTCTACTAAGTTATCAAATTTCTTACCTGCTATTAAATCATTACCAAATATATCAATAACCTTACCAACAGAATCAAGACTAAATAAACATTTAAACTCTTTCTTTAAACCATAAACAATATCCCCAGGTTTAACAACATCATATACATTTACTAAAGCTACAATAACACGATCAGGATATATACCAAATACATAACCATTAGCCTTATCATCAACATTAACTTTCTCGTAAAAACTAACATCATTTAATCCTGATACTTCAATAATATATTCATTAACTTTAATAACCTTACCAGCAGTATAAACATTATTATTATTCTTAATATTATCTATAGATTCATTTAAATCATTTAAAAATATATCATCCATACTATCAATTCCTTTCACTCAAACTAAAATCATATATCTTATCTCTATATATTATCTTAATTCCCTTATATATCTTATCAGAATAAATAGTCTTAATATATTTATTTAAATAATCATAATTTTCTTTCTTATTACCCACTAAAATCTTAATAGTAGGATCATTCAAACTAATAAGCTCATCTAAATAAGAAATAAAATTCTCTACACTATTATCACTAACAATAACTTTAAATGCCTCATATACTTTAAACTCTTCCTCAGTAAGTAATTTTTTATAATATTCTTCTCTATCAAGACCACTCTTCGTCTTTAAAGTATATATAACATCACTAGTAAACTTATCTCTTAAATTTAAACAAAATTTATAATTATTTTTACCCTTAGTAAGAGAAATAAAATCTTTAATTAATTCTTCATAATTAACATTAAAATTCTCTTCTATCTTTTTATTTAGTTCAAATATATTATTATCACGATACTGTGTTTGATTAAACAAATCAATAACATCAGTATCAAAAGCATACCCCGACTCTTTATTCAATTTATTTTCTTCTTTATTACCCTGTTTTTTATTCTTTAATAATTCCTCTATTTCATTAAGTTTATTCTCTTTAGCTAAAATTAAATCATCGTAATCTTGAAGCTTATTAACAAAATATGATTTAGTCTGATTATTAACAATTTTAACAGTATTCTTAAGTATTAAAAACATGAATAATATTAAAATTATCATAACCACACATACAATAACAATTACCAGTGCCATATTAATAAGTTACTAAAGGATTAAAGAATAATAATAAGAAACAAAAAGCAAATAAGAATAGTAAAAATACCGCTGTAATGATCAATATTGTCATAACAGAATGTACCACATCATTTTTTGTCTCAGGATTTCTTCCAATTGCCTCTGCTACTCTACCTCCCAATATGCCAATACCAATACCTAAACCTAAAAATCCAAGCCCAAGCATTAGTCCAACACCAAGAGCCGTATACGATAAAATCGTCTCCATAATATCACTCCTATCTATACTAATCTACTATAATTAATTATATCTCAACAATAACCACCATGTCAATTTAATTCATTAATACTTTTTAATTTTGAATCACTACTAGATAACATTACCTCACGATTATAAACAACTAAATAATCAAAACTAACATTAACTTCATAATTTTCATTTTTAACTACTACTACCTTATTCTCAATATCCACTATCTCTACTTTATCTTCTTCTTTATCAAAGTATTGTAATGTATAACCACCACCAGTAGTTAAATATGACATTGCACTAAGATGTGTATAATAAACATCATCAATATATATATCTACTTCATCTGGAAAGAAATATAAATCTTTATAATCATATATAAAGAAATAATTATAATCTTTAAAACTACCTGTATCTCCTAAATAGTGCATATTATCTTCTTTATAATAAACACCATACTTATCCATCTGATACTCTTTAATATCTTTTAAAGGAAATACTATATCCATACTTTTAGGAAATATTACCCTATCTGAAGAACTATAATATACAGGCATAGAATTATATTCAATAGTAAGACCCTTAGGTACTAAATCCATAATTTTATTATCATGATTATAACTAACATTAGCCTTATACTCTAACTTATCCTGTGATAAATATTGAAATACTTCTATCTCTTTAATATTTCTCTTACTCTTATACTTATAATCACTATATATAAATATAAAAATAATAACACACAATAATATAACTAATATAGGCACTATAACTTTATAATTACCCTTAATCTTCTCTATTATTTTCATACCCCTACTCCTTTACTCATTAATATATTGATAATAACTATTACTATTAATAACTACTCCATTACTAGATACACTATTTAATCTAATAACTACTACACTACCCTTATCAATATTAGGAAGAACAAAACTATCTACTACACTCTTAGCATTCTCACTTACACTAACACTCTTACTATCTACTACAACATCATCAATAATTAAACTAACATTAGCTTTATCAATAGTATATCTAGAATCTAAACTAATACGATAACTAAGTTCATTACTAACCTTTGATACCTTAACTAAAGATACTTGATAACTAGGATAAACAGTACTAACATCTATCTCACTAAAACTATCTGATAACATCTTACCTTCACTATCTAAATAACTAAACATAAACTTCAAATTATACTTAGTACCCATCTTTAATCCATTAAGAATAATATTTGTATTACTCTTTGATAAGTATACTGTATTACTATTAACACCATCACTAACAATAACATAAACACTCTTATATTCATCATTAGGATCATATACAAAGTAATCAACACTAATACTATCTATTGAAGGAACTACACTAAGTACTGATGTCTTCTTTTTCTTAATAACAACGTCTTCGCCATCTTCACCATTATTTATAACACCATTATCACCCGTAGCAGTACCACCATTACCTCCTGTGCCATTACCTCCAGTACCTGTTCCATTTCCTAAACCATTTCCACTTCCATTACCAGAGCCACCATTGCCACCTGTTCCGCCATTACCATCAGTACCATCACTAGTACTATCACTAGGTTTATATTGATTACTACTACCAATAATTTGTTTTAAATCTATTTTATCTTCTCCAAAAGAAAGAATTTCATTAGCCACATCAAAACTATAACTACTAGTATTAATAATTGTTTCAGATAAAGTCTTATAATGAACTTCATTATTTAATAACAAAGCATTACCTTGTTTATCTAACTCAACTATTAAATAATTACTAGTATCAAGTGCACCATCACTACTTCTAATACTTCTATCAACGAGTAAATACTTTCTATCTTCCAACTTATAGAACTTACTCTCACTTTGTGTATTAATATTAGTAATATCTTTATCAATATTAACCTCACCATTACTAAGTATCTCATAATACTTACCATATAAATCTAAATTCTTAGTAAGCTCATTATACGCTACAACTCTTCTTCCTAAAATAGTATCATTATCTTCACTACTTATATAATAATTACCATTCCATTTTAACTTCATAATAACGCTCTTATCGATATTAAGTTTATTATAATCAGCATCAAACAAAACAGTACCTTTATTAAGTGAGTATTCAACCCTCTTTATACTAACAAATTTAATAATAAATAAGGAGAAAATTATAATTATTAAAATTGATAATACCCCTATTACAACAAAATTTATTTTATTTTTCAAATTATACTCTCTCCTCATAATTATCTCCTAACCCTTCTTTGTATCCTTAGTATAAGCAAACTCTTTATTCTCCCATTTAGGATTTTCTAACAAATGTAAATTACCTTCATCATCTTTAACTATAAAACTAACTGAACCAACATATACCGAATTAATCTGATTAACTATTCCTTCAGGATTTATAGTAAGAGTAAAGTCTTCATCTTCATTACTTCTTTCAAACTTCTTACCATCTTCTCCTATATCATAACTATCATCTGGTATATATTGAAGATCATTTATTGTATGAATCTTATAAAATACTTTAGTAATCCTACTTAAATTAACACCTTCAGAGAATATTACAACAAAGCTTCTCTCTGTAGCAGAAAATACTATTGTACCAGTAGAAACACCATAATCATTAGAGGAATATAAACTTCTGCTAACTTCCACATGACTATTCTTCTCTTCATTGCTTAAATTATAATTATTACGATAAGTTTCTCCATATACAATAATAGTATATCTAGTTTCAGGCTTTAAATCAGTAAAAGTAATCTTCCTATTAATAACACTAACATCTAACGCATAGTTCTCATAGTCATCAATAGTTACTACTTCACCATCACTATTAGTATATTTAAGCTTACCAACTACATTATTATCCTCATCAACAAGTTTAACATAATATACCCCATTCTTTAATACATGGTCTTTATCACTAACATTAATAGTAGCATCTATTACATACTTACCATCTATATAATCAGCACCTCTAAGTAGACTAAACTTAACATTCTCTAGTTCTCTTAGATAAACATCATCTTTATTATTAAGAAGAACTTTATATTTACTAACTACATTACCATTTACATCTAAATTATTATAAACAGCATAAGCTTTAATAATATAATTAGTGCCATATACCATATCAATATTTGATAAATCGTATAATCCACTAGCAGTCGTACCCTTAATACTAGAAGAACTAATTGTACCATCTAATACCTTATCTTCACTATCTAATGAACACTGACTACCTTTATTGCATAATACATATTGAATATCAAAATTAAATGGATAATCATTATACTCACCCTTGATAAATGTTAAAGTAGTTCTTAACTGTCTATCAGAATATCCTTTATCTTTACTTAACTCTAAATCAACACTAATTCTATTAAATATATCACTACCATCTAATGATCTAAATGTATATAATTCTGTTCTATCATCATCATATTTAGCATCATATAATCTAGTATATACAGCCTTATTATTATAATATAAGTAAGCATTAACTGTATAATAATATCTCTTATTATTTTCTAAACCATCAATAACTATCTCATTAATATTATCATAATCAACTTTAATCTTTCTTCTAATAAGACTATCATTGCCTGCATCACTTTCATTCTCATAAACATCAATATAGAAATAATGTTTACCATTCTCATTAACAAAGTAATCAGGATCATACCCATCAACCGTCATCGATATAACTGTACCATCTAATTTAACAGCCTTACTATCAATAGATATTTTAGGAACTATACTACTAAAACTAAATGTATCATTATCTGTACTAACGTTACTTACTGATACCACTTTAGGAACCATTGTTCCCTTACTACCAACAAAACCAGCACTAGTAACATCATAATAAGTCTTACCACTTCGATCATTATTATCTTTATTAACTAAAGTAATAAACTTACCACTCTTATCTTCTCCTAAAGTATAAGTATAATAACCTTTACCAAAGCCTAAATCTTTATTCCATAATATAACATTACCATAATTATTAACCCCAATATAGCTACCATCTTCCTTACTAGTAGAATTATTTTGAAATATATAATAATCACTCTTTAATTCATAACCAATTAATCCACTATCATAATAAGCTTTAATACTTACTTTAATAGGATTAACTTTATCAACACTAGATTGCATACCTAAGTTCTTAAGAATCATATAATCAATATAAATACATCTATTAGTCTCATCATCTAAACACTTATTAAGATTCCATAATTTACTCTTATAAATATTATCCTTACTATCAGTTAAAGTAATTTCATAAGATAATACTCTATTAAGTATTTCATCATTTCCAACTAATTTAATATTTACTCTATTACCATTTGAACTATTATTATTAATAACATAACTTAAATTATCATCTAGCTTATATTGCCCATCATATTTATATTCAAAGAAATTATCTTCAACAAAATCTTTCTCACTATTAGTCTTAGATACATTCTTACTATAATAAATATTAATAATACTATCATTAGTTAAACCACTAACTTTAAAGCTACCATCTAAATTACTTTCTAAAGAATACTCACTAACTACGTCATTAACTTTAGAATATAACTTATTATCACTTAAAGCTTTATCAACATCCACAATATTATATTTATACGTAATAGAATTCTTATCACTAACTAATGGATATAACTTAATATTAGGGCTTTCTTTTTCTGCTAAAACAGTAGTAAATACTCCACCAGCCTCGTATTCTTTAGCAGTTGGATAAACAGAGCTTACACCATCTTTAATTAAACCAAGTACATAACTAACTACATACTCGTTACCTCTAGACATGATATCATCACGTTTATCATACTCACTACCATAATCCATATAAATAGAATTTTCTATTCCACTAGCCGGATTATCTACCGAAATAGTATTAACTCTCTTTAACTTACCATCCTCTAAAATATAGAAATCAACAGGTTTAACAATACCACTTTCTAATTCACTCTTTAAATATACATATATATTAAATTTATCAATAGTAAAGCCATGATTTTCCAATCCTAATTTATCAAAAGCTGCTGTTAACTTATACCCAACTACGGTAGAATCATCTATCAATTTATCAAATCTATAACTACTCTTACCATTACTAATTGGATTAACCAATAACTTAGGATCTTCTATCTTACCCATTAATAATAACTCATTAATCTTATAAGCATAAATATTATTATTTAAAACTATTGGTAATTTACCATCTTCATCATAATAAGCATATATAGCAATTGTATAATAAGGGCTTAATTCACCATCTTCATTACGTAAATCATCAAGGGCTAGTCCAAATACATCACCATTAGTTAAATTAAACTTATTTTCATAGAATAGTTCTCCAATATTAACACCATTGCTACTCAGATAACTAGTATTACCTAATAACACACCAGCATTAACATTATCACTAACATTACCATAGTATAAATATGCATCTACTCTCTTTAAAGCATCTATTGTATATTTTAATTGAGCATCATTAGTGCCATTTACTGGATTAAACTTAATATTACTATTAATAGGATGTAATTCACTACTACCAGCATCTTCAAAACTAACATTTAAATTAGCAAGTGCTTTAGTACTCATAATAGTCTGACCAAGTAATGAATTAAATATTACTCCATTACCATCTTTTCTATCAATATCCGCAAAAACCTCAATACGATATCTAGTATTCTCAATTAAATCATTAAGTTCTAACTTATAAGTTAATGTCTCTAAATTAAACTCAATAGGTATAATCTTCGGACTTACATTAGAATAATTGTTATCTTCACTAACTTTTATATAAATATTATTCTCTAAATTACAATTAGTTCTACCATCCATAAATACGATACAGCTATTATCTACTAATTTAATATTAGCAACTATCTTATTATAAGTAGTTAACTCATCATCTCTTTCAAATATAATTTTAGCTTCACCACTCATAATAAAGTCATCACTATATACTGAAGCATATTCCACATACTTCTCATTATCAAAGTATTCAATAACTACATTATAAACATAATTCTCTTCACTGCTTAACTTAGTAGAATCATTATTATCTACTAATACACTAACACTAGAAGCATTATTCTTAGTAATAGGTTTAATAATTGTCTTTAAATCATCAACATTATTACTAACATCTTCCTTACGATATATATTATAAGTATATCTAGTAATAGCATTATCTTTATCTTTTATATCTTTAATAGAAAGTTCGAAACTAGATCCTTCAGCATTAACCAAAACACTTAAATTATTAAAGTTAGGTATTTCTTTTAACGTAATAGCGTTATTACTAATTGTATATACTCCAGCATATTGATAACTACTTAAACTAATATTATCAATAACAGCTGTATAAATAGTATTACTATTCAAATTATCAAATACTGCATTATAACCATCATAAGCATCCTCTGCTTTAATATCATAAGAAGATATAAATACTTCTTCATTACTTTCACTATCAAAGCGATATAACTTCAATGTTAAATCAGATACTACTGATTCTTCCATAACCTTAACCTTATAAGTAAGACTACTAGAAGTAGCATATATTTTCGTAAGTTCTACTCCCAAAACATCAGTTCTAAATAATCCTTGATAATATTCTTTATCTCCATTACTAGAAGATACTGTAAATAAATAATTACTATTAGGTGTTAAAGACTCTATCTTAACATCTTCACTAAGTATACTAGTATATATTCTCTTACCAGTAGCTGTGTTAATAACTTGTAAAATAAGTTGTTCTTTTAATTTATCACTAACATCAAACATAACTTCAATACTAGTAGCATCTATCTTAACATCCTTTAATTTAATTAAATTATAATCATCAATTACACTATTAGGCTTATCGTCAGAACCACTGCCATTACCATCACCACCGGTACCACCGTTGCCATCACCGCCTGTGCCTCCATTACCATTGCCATCTCCATTAGTTCCATCATTACCTTGACTACCACCTGAACCATTACCACCATTAGATGAAGAACTATTATCTTTATATTCATCTTTTGGTATTACTTCAATATTCTCATTACCATCTATAGTTATCTCAGTAATAGACATAACTCCATCAGCACCATAATTAATCTTTTTAGCACCCAAACTAATTACTATATCATCATTAACTAATATCTTAGCATCTTGGGCAGCCATTTGTAGCTTAACTTCTTGATTCTCAATATTTACAACACCATTCTCAACATAAGTAATTTCAAAATAATCTCCCTTAGTTTCAATATTATCAGCACCATAAACAAGTCTTACATTAGCACCCGCTACTATATATCTATTATCACTAATTCTACCAATAAAATTTTCAATAGTTAGGACATCATCTTTATTGTCTATTGTATATCCGCCATTACTATATTTAACTAAAGACTTATCAGTAATATTATAATAAGTAGCCATTGATTTATTAATTGTCCCTAAGTCTAAAATAGCCCCATTCTTTAAGAAAGACATATCTCCATCTAAATAATGAACAAAACTATCTTTATTAACTTTAACATCATCTTTATCTACATCATTAAACACAATTAATGATGATAAATTAGTATGATAACTAGTACCTTTATCAAAATAATATCTAGTACTATTAGCACTCATTGGATTTAATATATACCCACTTTTAACAAATGTATTATCACTATCATCAAATAAATAAAACATTCCCCCTATTAACATAACAAGAGAAATAACACTAATACCTAAAATAAATAAGAATCTTTTATTAATTAATTTACCCATTATATCTACCACTTTCTATTTATCCATACTATAAATAAAGTATATCATTTTGTCTATTAAGTGTCAATTATATCCATAAAAAAAGAATAGATATTCCACTATTCTTCATCAATATTTATAAGTTCATATTCTCTACTACAAAGTCCTAGTCTTCAACATAAGGAAGAATATGTCACCTTCTCTTGTATCAATTCTTTCTTTTAATATCCACGTCTCCAAGTAGACACTTTAATACCAATATTACATTCTAAATTAACTCCTAATGCTCTATATAATTTAATTAAATTGTCTACTTCAATACTTTTTATATAATACACCTTACCAATTTATTATCTATCAAAATTAACTTTAATACTACCAATTCCCCCAGAAATATCAACTATATTATTACCATTACCATAAGTCGAACCATCGCCGACACTTACTCCATCAATAGTAATATTACCAATTCCTTTTTCTACATATATTACATAACTATCTTTATTCTTTAAATTAATATTAACTTCTCCAACACCAGCATCCACTGTAGCTCTATTTCTCATAATACCATTATAAATAAACTGTCCTGCTCCAATATCTAAATCTAAATTACTCACATCAGCATCATTAATAACAGTTCTTCCGGCCCCTGTATCAATATCACATTTGTTTATAGCGGTTAAACTTTCAATATCAAGATTCCCTACACCTAAATTTAAGTCAACATCATAACCACTTAACTTATCAATATTAACACTAGAAACACCGGTATCTATTTTAACTTTATCAAATATAAAATCATTAGGTATATATATAGTAATAACATTATTATTTAAATGTTTCCCATCAACTACTTTAAGAACACTATTACTATTATTAACAACAATAGATTTATTATTACTTTCTACTCTAAATTTTTCTCCACTTTTAATTACTAACTTTGAAAAACTTACATTAACATTAAGTTCTTTAATACCATCTTCAAACTCTAAAGCATAAACATTATCACTAACTTCTTCATGTTTAAACATATTAGCAATACCATCACCTAGATAATATATTGAAGATACAATACCGGCTATAATACTAATAGCTAAAGCTAGTGCTAAATACTTCATTACTTTTGTAAATACTCTCACTTAATGTCCACTCCTCCAAATAGACAAGTAGCATTAACATAAATAGTCTTCTTATTATCACTATGATTTTCTATTTTATTATCAAAACCACCAAAAATAGATGTTGAATTTACTTTAATATTAACATTATCAGAAACTAAAATATCGATTCCACCAAATACACTAGTAGCATTAATAACAATATCACTAGTTATTTTAGCTTCTCTTAAATCAAGACTAACTCCTCCAAATACACAACTAATAGAAGCTCCTTCAAACTTCTCATCACTAGCATTTACTTTTTGTGATGAAAATACTGCCAAAATTTCTTTATCTTTTTCTTTATTCTTACTATTAATTTCTTTTATCTTTTTCGCACTATCACTAAATGTATTTTTAAATATAAAAGATAACCCAATAAGAATTAATACTACTGGTACTACCATCTTCCATAAACTACTAAAATCTATTAATCCTTGACAAGATAGTAATAGGAATATGCCAATAACAAGTCCAACAATATTACCCGTCTTATCTTTATCTTTAAATAAATCTATAAAGCAAGGAACAATAATAAATAATGTCCACCAACCATCAAAAAATAAATCAATATTAGTAATATCTAAAGCATTAAGTCCTAATACAATACCAATAGCAATCAAAACAAATCCCCATAACATATTCTTCATATCTAATCACACCTTTCTTTATGCTAAATTATTCCAAGTAAATCCATTAGCAATCTCTTTACCATCACTATATAATCTACTATTATCTGAATAATTAATAACCTCAACAACACCTAAATCAGAACCACTAAATATATAATAAACCATCATTGTATATTCATCATAATTTACTTCAAAATAAACAACTTTATGATTATATTTATTAGTAAATTCATCTGTATCTAATAGTTCTCCATCTTTCTCAATAGTAGTCATAATATTATTAATAAATTCCGTTGAATATTCATATTCACCATCTAAATTATATACATCAATATATCCTAAATCGCCTGATAAATCATTATTAAGTACATATAAATATCCACCTTCTTCATCATCATACTTTATATATCCTGAAGGAACTGTATACTTAATTAATTCTTGAGTATTGTTATCACTATCATTATCACTATTTTTATTAGCAAAATATACAAGTACACCAATAACTGCTAACAAAAGTACTATAACAATAATTGTACTCTTTTTATTTTGCTTTTTATTTTCTATTTCTTTCTTACTATCATAATAATATTTATCATCATCTACTCTAACAACTTCTCCAGAAGTAAGTAAAATATTTAAAGTATCATTATTAATCTTATCTTCATCACTAAATGCATAAGCACTATTACTGTCTATTGCTCCTTTATCTAATAATATCTTTTTAATTAACATACGATCTTTCTTATTATTACCATTTCTTAAATCAATCTTAATCTTACCATTATTATTAGCTACTTGATTCTTTATTGATTTAATAACTCCACTAATACCAAGTAAAGTAAATAATACACTAACAATGTAGTCAGTAATAATACCACCTATAAAATCACTATCACTATATAAATACTTAAAGTTATTAATAGTAACTGCTGCTCCTTCATGAGCAAGTAATAAACAAGGAATAATTACTAAAGTAGCAATAGTAATTGATAACAAAGATACTACTACTATCTTAATAGGTAAATTCTTATTAATTTCTCCTTTAAATAATTGATAACCAAATAATGCTCCCATAGCTACAAATATTGCTAATATAGAAAACATCATATTACCATATACATAAACTAAAACCCATGGTAAAGTAGCAATTAAACCACCTAACATAGCCCCTATCATTGCTAAAACATTCTTCTTCATAAACTCATCCTACAATTCATATTTTCTTCCATAACCTTTATTATTACTATCACCAAATATTATATCACAAAAATATGAATAATTACTATTGTTTTTATAGTCATTAATAACATCCACTATATCTTCACATTTAGTAATATCATAAAAAGTAGCTAACATTAATAACTTTCTAAGTGTATATTTATTATTACCAACTTCAAATATCTCTGAAGCCATAAATACCATCTCATCATGTAACCCAACAAAAGAGTCTTCATTAATCTCTATATCTTCTATCTTTTCAATAGCCTTATCTATATTCCCATCTATACACAATTTATCACTAATATTATCTAAAGAGTATAATAATCTCTTATAAACCATTCCTAAATCTTTACGATAACCATACTTACCCATAAAAGTACCCAACTTCTTTAAGTATGTTAAATAAAATAGTCTTTCTTCCATAGAATCTTTTCTTTCAGTAAAACTAATATTCATAAAGACATCACTTAACTCATCATCAACATCATCATCTATTTTATTAACAAAATAAATCTTAATAATTTCATCTAATAATTTTAAAGTAAATAATTTATATCTAGCATCTCCAAATATTGAATATTGATAAGTACCATAAAGCATACTCTCCATATCCACTAAAGAATCATCTTCTTCTACATAGAAATCACTCTTCATATATAAATCCATATTAAGAGGATTCACTATATACTCATCAACTTCTACTAAATCTGTCATTGTTCTAACTAAAGATGCTGCACTATATCCGGGCAACATATGTACTTGCATAAAGAACATTGCTCTTAATCTTAACAATTTAGCTATCTCACTTCTTAATACCTTATTATCTTTCTCTGTAAATAAATCCTGATATTTCCTCTCTAAATCTTTCTCATACTTCATATAGTCAAGTAAAGCTTCCCTCATCGTATAAATACCTAACACCGCTAAAAGATTAAAATCAGTCTTTATCGAATCAATATCATCTTCTATATCATCTCTATCCTTAATCATTTTAGCTAAATTAACAAGTTCTTTATAACTAATATTACTTTTAAGTTTAACTATATCTCCACTTATTTCAAAATAACTAGAATATCTACTAACAAAACTACTTACTTCTCTTAATTCTTTTTTCTTATCAACAGTAATAGCGTCTCCCATAATATTAGTAGCTCTATCTCTAAACTCTGCTAACTTATCAACATTAATACTCTTCTTATTCTCATATTGATATAAACATTGAAAAGCCAATACATTAATATAATCATAATACTTTTCTTCCATAACAACCAAACCTTCCTAAATAATTTTTTTTAAAATCCTGATGGATAATCACTAGAACTTACTAAAGTATAATTATCAATCAAATATTTACCATCAATAACAACATATTGACTAGGATTATCATGATAGTTAATTACTACTCCAACATTAGTCCCATAACCTTCTGCTACAATTATTTTATCACCATCTTTCCCAATAACAATTCTAACATGTCCTTTCTTCGCTAGAATATCACCAATTTCAATCGTTGACTTACGATAACTGCAATCTCTATTAAAACATTGTAAATAATAATTAGTATTAGTATTTAAATAATTACTCTTAACACCTATTCCAGCATTAATATATGACCAATTAACCATACCATCACAATCAAAGCCATATGTTCCAGAAGATGTCGCCATTCCCCAAGCACTATTAATTCCAATAGCAAGATGTTGTGTTCCATACTTATATGGTAATTTAATACCATATTTCTGAGCCATTATTATATTCAAAGCAAAACCCGCTGTTGCTGCACCAACCTTAGTATTTAAACCAGCTGCTCTAACAGATCTAGCAATTAATTTATCAACTTCATCTATTGAAGAACCATTATTATTTAAAAATGTCGATATTCTTTGATTCAAAACATAATATTTATTTGATCCCATAGTAATAGTCATCACACTAATTGGTAAATTAATTGTTTTAGGACCATTAATATTTCCTTTATTATCTTCAACCCATACATAAGTAGTACCAGGTAATCTAACAACTTCTATCTGATTCCTATTAGTAGCTAAATAGCCACCACTCTTACTAGGCCTCTTATTACTATAACTAAAATAATATCCCGAAATAGTAGAATTATTACTATTAGTTTTTATCGTAACAAAAGCCCCATTATTACTAATACTAGTAATATATGCCCCATTATTACTCTCATCGTTATTAACTATATTACACTTAATAGATTTACTATTATTCAAATTATCATATACAGTTAGATTAATACTACTATTATATGTACCACTAATACTTATGTTAGGAATAGCATAACTAACTCCATTAATAACATAACGATTAATACCAGAAGAAGCACTCGCCTTAACATTAATAGTAGTTATATTATTTTTATATGTCCCACTACAAGATGCCGAAGTAATACCACTATCAATATTATTAACAGTTATACTTGCTTCCTTACTATATCCATACTTATTATAAGTAATAAACTTATATTCTCCATTACTACTAACACGATATTTATAATTCTTACTACTAACCTTATTATTATCAGGAAGTAATAAATAATCAAAATAATTATCATCAACATTAACTATAATATCCACATTCTTAGCATACTTATCACTAGATAAACTAAGTTTAATATTAATATCAAAAACAATTACTTTTCTAACCGCAAAAGTATATACTCCAGCAGAATTAACAGTAAAATAAGTAATACTATATTCACCAGGCTTACTTATATTAATATTATTATTAGCAATTACTTTCCCAGTAATATTACCATCAACCGTATCAATAGCCTCATATCCACTCTCTATATAACTACTGTCAGCTAATAAATAAACAACACTTTCTCCCTTTAATTTAAGTTCTGTCTTACCACCCTCAATAACATTAACATATCTAACCTTAGTAATATTACCAATAGTATAACTAATTTGATAATTACCTATCTTATTAATATTTAAATTAGAATCAACAATAACGTCCCCTGTTAGATCATTACCCTTACTATCATAAGCATTAAACCCAAACTCACTATATTCATGATTTAAATAAATAGTAATATTATCTTCACCATTTAATTCAAGATAATATTGAACATTATAAATATTATACATAACAATACCAACAAGAATTAAAACTACTGAAATAATTCCTACTATTAACGGTATTTTATCACCAAGTTTTCCAAAATTAAACTTTACCTTACTAGTATCATCATCTTCATCAAAATTATTGGCCTTATTAAAAAGTAACATCTCAACCTCCAATATATATATAAAGTTAAGAATACTTAACAGTATTTACTAATATGGCGTCCCCGATTGGAATCGAACCAACGACCTATTGCTTAGGAGGCAATCGCTCTATCCTACTGAGCTACGAGGACACATCTAAAATGATTATACCATATTTTTATATAATTCAAGCAATTATTTATTAAATAATTAATACTTTCAATCATATATTTACTAGATAATAATTGTTTTCTTATAAAAACGTACATTTATTCTATAAATTGTAAAAAAATGTTGACAAATATGTAACAATATGTTAATATAGAAAACGATTTTCGTGAAGGGGGAATTATATATGGACGAAGATAACAGAAAAGGAAGTTTAACTAGTTTCTTTATTAAATTAATTATAGTAATTATTTTTGCAATATTTGCATTATGGTTACTAACATCAGTTAGTAAAGGACTAAATAGCAACATGGATAACATTAATAACTCGCTTAATGCACTAACAGATAAGATATTCTATGAAAATATTTTAAGAATGAAAGAAGCTGGTAAAGAATATTTTACCATCGAAAGATTACCACAAAACGTTGGTGATGTAAAAAGTCTTACATTAAAAGAAATGTATGATAAAAAATTATTACTTGAATTAAAAGACAAAAATGGTAAAGCTTGTTCAGCAGAAAACTCATATGTTATGGTTGAAAAATTTGATAAAGAATATCAAATGAAAGTATACCTAGAATGCGGTGAAGAAAAAGATTATATTACAGTAATAATGGGATGCTATGATTATTGTAGTACAACAATCTGTGAAAAAAATAATAATAGTAACAATAATAATGTTCAACTTGAATATGAATATAAAAAAGTAACTGGTGGACATTGGACAGATTTTGGTGAATGGAGCGAATGGTCTAGAATAGAAATTACTAGAACAAATTATCGTGAAGTTGAAACTAAAACTGTAAACGAAACATATACATACGATAAAACAGTATACAACAAAGAATATGTAAGTTATGAAATAAGTTGTCCATCTGGATATAACATAACTAGTGATGGTACTAAATGTTATAAAACTATAAAAGGTAACGAACAAGTTAAACCATTAGCTTGTCCTCAAACACATGATGGATATACACTAGTAAGTCAAAATGAATTTATCTGTAATTACAAAAAAAATAGTACAACTACTACAACTACAGATCCACTATCTTGTGCTAAAACTTACAATGGATATACACTATCAAGTCAAAATGGATTCACATGTAATTACAGCAAAACAATTTCAGTACCTTATAATTATACTGAAAGAGTGGCAAAAACTTGTTATAGTCAACAACTAGTTCAATCATGTAGTACTTGTGCTCCTGTTCTAAAAAATATTCCATATGACTGTTCATATGATGCGACTAGAACAGGTTATAGAAATGAAATAACTACAACTACTACTACAGTAGAATGTCCATCTGGTTATACTAAGAATGGCAACAGTTGTGTAGCTTCTTCTACAAAAACTGAAACTAAACAAACTACAACAAGTTGTCCATCTGGATATACTAAGAATAGTGATAACAAAACATGTTCTAAAGAAACACAAGAAATTAAATATACAAATATAAATAAGACTTGTCCATCTGGATATAACTTTACTAACGATAAAACTAACTGTTATAGAGAAGTTTCATCAGTAATAAAAGCAACAGGAACTAGACAAGTTACTTACTACCGTTATAGAATTAGACAATATATCGGTGGAACAGTAGATTACAAATGGAGTTCATCAAAGAATGACACAAGTTTAATTAATGCTGGATATACATTAACAGGAAATACAAGAACTAAGGGGGAAAAATAATATGAAAAATTTAAAAATTAATAGTCAAAAAATTAAAGCACTAATTGGTTCAATGATTCTTGTAACCAACCTATCTGCTTGCAGTATTGTAAAAAACGATACATCAGTAGATTCAACAAAAGCAACAGAAGCTACTAGAGAAATAGAATATTTACTAATAGATACTAAATTAGTACCAGTTAGTAATATAAGCTTAATGGATAGTAACAAAAACATTATTACAAAAATTGATGGAGTAATAATTGATAATGAAATTAAAAATATTACTAACCCAATAGAAATAATGTTTACAGATAATATCAGTGGAATAATTATTAATAATCAAATATTTAAACCAACTGAATTTACATTAGCAAATAAAGAGACTAAAGAAGAATTAAAAAATATTAAAGGTGCTTTTATCAATAACGAACTTATTCAATTAACTACAAATAATAATAATGAAGATAAAAACACTGATGAAGAACATAAAATATTAACTGATGAAGAATTCTATAACTTAGTTGATGATATATATAATAAATTAACTAAAGAAGGCTTACCAGTTACAAAAGAAGAAGTAACTAAATATCTTATGATTGTTAACATAGACCAATTAAAAGAAGAAAACAAAGAACTAGTAAATACTATTATAGGAGAACAAGATCCTAATGAAGTAATTCTAGATACATATTCACTAATTAGTAGAATAATTACTGAAAATAACTCTAGATGGTGTGCTAAAGGATTAGATTGGGATAAATTACTTATGTACCTAGCACCAGACGCTATCTTCAGTGAAACAGAAAAAAGTAAAACAGTAGAACTTGGAGAAAGAGTTAGAGCTATCGTTGAGACAGGAAGAAATGGCGATAAAGATAAATTCAATGAATTATTAAATAAATTACTTATGGAAATGATAGATGCTAAAGAAGATAACTTTAAGTTAGAATCAGGTAATGGCTTTAACGATATGTATATTTATATTAACTTTATACGTATTAACTTCTTAAACGAATTAGACAAAACTAATGGTGAATTAATTAAATACTTTGTAGTATTTGATGGTGATGGCATAGAATACGAACAAAATGCTAAAACATCAGAATACTGGAGTGGAATTAACTACTTAATTAATGAATGTCATAAATCAAAAACATTAACAAAGTAAATTAAAAGAGATCCAAGATCTCTTTTTTATTATCCACTAACTCTTGTAAGTGCCACCTTATTACCAGTATTAACTGCTACAAATATATTAGCTTGAAAGCTTTTACCAATTAACCCATTCTGATTAGCAGCACTTCCACAATTAAGTACATCCGTACAAGTCTCCTCTATCCACATAAGAAATACATAACTATCTGCTGTTGAAGAATTACTAGGCATATCCTGTTGTGTCTCAGTAAGTGTTAATTTATTATCTTTTAAACTACTATCAAAAGCATATGACATATTACCTTCACTAAGTAAACTACTATTCTTATATAATCTCCATTTAACATAACTATTAAAGAATGCTGAATCAGCATTAATACTATCTAACATAATATCATAAATAATATTACTATTAACATTAGCTGAAGCCCCTTTAACAGTAAAAGCCACCCTTGCTACATTGGAAGTTTCACTAACTGTTGGAGCAGTAACTCTCGGTGATAAATCAGTAGCTGTAACAGTCTTATCTCCCGTATAAACAACATTTAAATTACTAGCACTCACATTAACTGAAGACGATAATGTTGACGCAGCATACGTAATACCAACCACTCCTAAAATTATTGCTATAACCTCTATCGTAATTACTAAAGCATTCTTATTAAACGATTTATCCATATCCTCATCCTCCCTATTAACTATCTAAATTATATAATAAAACATAATTTTTAACAATAACTTTACTTTATTTCTTTAACATTAAACTTATTTGTCAAAATATTTAATACTATATAACTAATTGTTGTATAAATAACACTCATAATAATATTACAATAATATATCCTAAATAACATACTAATTGGATAACTAACATAATTAGTAAGTATCATAATAACATAAGTTAAAGTATAATACAAAATAACTGCTAAATAACTCTTAATATTAATAACAAATATATTATTAGGTAATACCTCATCAAGTAATCTATTAAATAGATAGATTAATATAAATATTACCAAATTAATGAGTATTGTATTAGTATATATAACATCAAATAATATCCCAAATATAATAACTAAATACATATATTTCTTTTTATTTATAAAATAAGGATATACAACTACTAACCCAATTACTACATATAAAGTCATAAATATACTAGGATTTATTAAACTATATCTAATATATAATGATGAAATACCCTCTAGTAAAAAAGATAATACTAAATATATACTCACAATAGTCATGAATCTACCCTCTTTAATACTGCTACATAGTTAATATCATCAAAATTAGCTACTGTCTTAACATTAATAATCTTTGATAAATCATAACTATCTGTTGAAATAGAATCTACTATTCCAATTAGTATCCCTGAAGGATATATCCCACCAAGACCAGAAGTATAAACGTAATCTCCTACTAAAACATTCTCTGTATTACTAATTCCTTCAACCTCTAATACATTCTTACTATAATTATATCTATTAATTAACCCATATATATATTTACCACCATGACTAACAGAAACTGATATCTTATTATTAGTATCACTAGTCGTAATTAATCTAACTACTGCATTATGTTTACTAGTAGAATATACTCTACCAACTAATCCCTTTGAATTAATTACAATCATATCATTAACTATTCCATCACTACTACCCTTATTAATAGTAATATTATTATACCAATAACCAACATTCCTACTAATAACTGTCGCATTAATACATTCATAATCAACTAGCGTATTAGTTATACCAAGTTCATCTTTCATAGCCTCTAACTGTTTCTTTAACTCTAGATTTTCACTAATTAAATAATCAACCTTATCTACATTAGAAGACAGTACCTCATTTTCATCCATAGTAGAACTCAACTTACCAAGATTATCTGCACTACTGAATATAAATCTAAATGGATAACTAACGACATTCTGAATAGCTACGACACTATCCTTAAAGAATCCTACTACTTTATTAGTCTTATTACTCTTTAATGTCTTAGAAAAAATAATTAATAAAATAACTATAACTACTACTACCCCAATTACAACATATCTAAACTGCAATCTATTATATTTCTTTCTTCGCATTATATCAACCTCATTAATTATATTATCTACTAAAACCCATATTTAATCCCAATACTTCTTCTCCTAAATATACTCCCACTTTATTACTATTAATATTATTAATTAAATCTTCACTATTAATAACCACAAACCTACCTAATTTATAATTATAACTATAATATATATTATTATAAGTAATTAAAATAAAATGTTCTTGTGAATTATATATACTATTAACAAATAAATTATTTATATGTACATCTTCCATTGATAAATACTTAACAAATATTAAATTATATATAATACCAAGTTCCAAAGAAGATATCTTTGCTATATCTAAAATACTCTGTGTAATATTTAATAATTTACTAAAGTATTCACTATCACTCCTACTAAGAGTCTTTAATTCATTATCTATTAATACATCATTATATTCTTCTTCGATATAACCAATTCTTTTATCTAACTCTTTATCATCATTATAATTAGAAAAATATTGTGTCCTAAATCTAGCTTGAATAAAAGGCAAATCTTCATATAAATTAACTGTATAATATATACCATCTATTTTAACTTTATTACATACCAAGTCCTCAGTATCTACAATAATATCCTCTATACCAAGTATTGTAAGTAAATAATGTAATATCTTAACAACTACTGTCTTAGTACACTTTTTATTATAAATACATCCCCATATATTATTCAAACTACATTCCATCTCAAAAGAAAAGTTTTCATTCTTATCAGGAAGAATATTAATATCATAACTAAGTATTCTTCCAAGTGCTATATAAACATAACGTACTTTATTTATCAAATCCAACTCTTTACAACCATTAACGATATCTTCAATAACACTCTCTGCTTTAACAAATACATCATAAGATATATAAGCATACCCTAACTTACCATTACTAATATCAGAATAAGAATAATTTTGCCCATTATTAATAAAGTAATCAATTATTTCTTTATCATAGTTATCAATATTTATATTAATATATTTAGTAGTTTCATCTATTTTACTAATATCATCATAACTATTTATAACAACTATTAAATTATCCTTACTCATATAACCACCCTTTACTATATATAAATAATTATAACATCTATTTAATAATAAAGTAAATAATTATTACCAATTTTATGTCAAAAATAAAAAGCACATAGTCTTAAACTATATGCCTTATTCTGCAATAACACCAGATATATTTCCTGTTGAAGTAATAATTGACCCACTTAAAGATTTATTCATAAGTTCATTACCTACTAAATTACCATCTAACCATAAATATATCTTAATATCTTGATAAGTATGAGTAAGTTTTATATCACTAAGTATTTGAAACATTTCTCCTTCTTTAGCATTATTAAAATTACCAAAACTTCTAGCAGTTGTCTCATTTCCGACAAATACTTCATATTTAAATCCCTCAGTTGCAAACTCACTAGGAAACTTATCAAACTTTATATATAAGCTTAATAAAGCATCCATACTATTATCGGCAAGCCTTGCCTTAACTGTTCTAACGATACCATCACTTTTTGAAGTACCCAAAGGTAATATTTGATTAATATCTGTATCTCCAACAAAATCAAGAGCTAAAACATTTGAAGACGCTCCAAAATGTGAAGAATTAGTACTTGCTTGAAAAAAAGAATATGTAGAACCTAAAAGTACTATAAATATTAATACAAAAACTATTAATAAACCATTATTAATATACCATCTTTTTTTCATAACATATCACCTAACTCTTCTTAACCGCTACTGTATCAACAGTTATTTTTGCAGAAAAGTTCTTCCCCAACATAGCATTTTGTTCCGAACCACTTTCAGCTACATATATATATAATATATAATTCTCTACTGTTGGATAACTAGTAATAGTCTTTTTTTCAGTATCCTTTAATACTAAAGTACTACTAACATTAGAAAAATCCCCACTAGCAATAACTGTATTATCTCTAACTAATTTATATTTAAAATAATTGTTTTTTAAAGCACTATCAATAGTAATATTAGATAGTGAAATCTTAACAGCAATATCATAATCGCTTAAATTACTACCATAAGTTATTGTAAATTGTGATTTACTAGCCTCTGTTGCATAGTTATTCTCATCAATCGGTATACCAACAGTCTCATTCAAATTACTACTCTGAGCATACGTAACAGTAGGTAAACTTTTAATAGTACTAACATTAAATAACGTATTAGCACTAGTATAAGCATAGTATCCATAACTAACTCCAAAGGCCCCTATAACAATTACAGTAATTGTAATACTTAAAATTAAAATCATTTTTTTAAATTCCACAATATCACCTCTACTATAACCTATTCTACATTAAAATTATAACTCAAACAACAAATAATAGCAATAATATTTTCCCTATTTCAAAAAAAAGTATAGATATTATTTAAAACATCTATACAAAAATCTTAAAGAGATAACATCTTTTTAGCACTTCTTACCATCTGATAAGAATAACCCATTTCATTATCATACCAAGCTACTATTCTAACTAATTGCTTATTATCTACCTCAACAATATTAGTTAATCTACCATCTACTGTTGCCCCACATGTTGTAGATATTATATCTGAAGAAACTATTGGATCCTCAGTATATTGAATAGTCTCATTACAATTATTCTTAAATATATTATTTATCTCATTACAAGTAGTATTTCTACCAAGTTCTAATACTAAGTCTACTAAAGAACCATCAGATACCGGTACTCTAATAGCACTGCCTAATAACCTACCGTCAAGTTCTGGAATAACCTTTCCAATAGCAGAAGCTGCTCCTGTAGAAGTAGGCACAATATTCATCGCACATGCTCTGCCTCTTCTTTCTTTAATGCCTTTCTTATGAGCTACATCCAAAGTAACTTGATCATTAGTATATGCATGTATAGTAGTCATATTACCCTTAATAATACCAAATTCATCATTAATAATATTAAGAACAGGTGCTAAACAATTAGTCGTACAACTAGCTGCTGAAACAATAACATCATTACTATTTAATATATTATCATTAACATTATATACAATAGTCTTCATATTACCTTTACCAGGTGCTGAAATTAATACTTTCTTAGCGCCTGCTTTAACATGAAGCATAGCCTTATCGTATTCAACAAATCTACCTGTACACTCAAATACTATATCAATATCTAACTCTTTCCATGGCAAATTAATTGGATCTGCTTCTTTATATACATTAATATGTCTTCCATCAATAATTAATCCTGTTTCATCAAAAGAAACCTCTTTATCATATCTTCGATGATTGGTATCATACCTAAGTAAATAACATAATTCTTCAGGAGTTGATAAATCATTAATAGCAACAACTTCTAAATCTTTATCTTCTTCCATTATTCTAAAAACCAATCTCCCTATTCTACCAAAACCATTTATTGCAACTTTCTTCATATCTATCCTCCAATAATATTATACCAAAAAACAACAATCATACAACAAAAAAAATTACTATTATCGCTAATAGTAATTTTAAATATCTCTTTAATTATTCAATAATTTCAGAAACAACACCAGCACCAACTGTATGTCCACCTTCTCTTATAGAGAATTTAGTACCGTTTTCAACAGCAATTGGAGCTATTAATTCTACTGTCATAGAAACATTATCACCAGGCATAACCATTTCAACACCTTCAGGTAATGTAATTACACCAGTAACATCAGTAGTTCTGAAATAGAATTGAGGTCTGTAGTTTGTAAAGAATGGAGTATGTCTTCCACCTTCTTCTTTAGAAAGTACATAAACTTCAGCTTTGAATTTTTTATGTGGATGAACACTTCCAGGTTTAGCAAGAACTTGTCCTCTTTCAACGTCTTCTCTAGAAATACCTCTTAATAATACACCAGCATTATCTCCAGCTTCAGCATAATCAAGTGATTTTCTAAACATTTCAATACCAGTAACAACTGTTTTCTTAGTAGGTTTAAGACCAACGATTTCAACTTCATCATTAAGTTTTAATTGTCCTCTTTCAACACGGCCAGTAACAACTGTTCCACGACCAGTGATTGTAAATACGTCTTCAATTGACATTAAAAATGGTTTAGTATTATCTCTTTCAGGAGTTGGAATCCAAGTATCAACAGCATCCATTAAATCTTCGATAGCTTTAACAGCAGCAGGATCTCCTTCAAGAGCTTTTAATGCAGAACCTCTAATGATTGGAGTGTTGTCTCCATCATAATCATATTCATTTAATAATTCACGAATTTCCATTTCAACTAAGTCTAATAATTCTTCATCATCAACTTGGTCACATTTATTCATGAATACAACCATTCTAGGTACACCAACTTGTCTAGATAGTAGAATGTGTTCTCTTGTTTGAGCCATTGGACCATCAGTAGCAGCAATAACTAGAATAGCACCATCCATTTGAGCTGCACCAGTAATCATATTCTTTACATAGTCAGCGTGTCCTGGACAGTCAACGTGAGCATAGTGACGTTTGTCAGTTTGATACTCAACGTGTGAAGTATTAATTGTAATACCTCTTTCTCTTTCTTCTGGAGCTTTATCGATATTAGCATAATCAACGAATTCTGCTCCACCTTTAGCAGCTAAAACTTTAGTAATTGCAGCTGTTAAAGTAGTTTTACCATGGTCAACGTGACCAATAGTACCAATATTAA